>Ga0102593_1000341_pt1 | contig 92704 bp, 81 predicted proteins | sample AraplaCol_mMS_r2_2_FD_76862 | JGI IMG/M metagenome (GOLD analysis project Ga0102593, IMG submission 76862) | Arabidopsis root microbial communities from North Carolina, USA - plate scrape MF_Col_mMS_r2 (SPADES assembly) (version 2) | ecosystem: Host-associated > Plants > Roots > Endosphere...
AATTGAGTACGATTTTACGTAAGGGGGTGGTTGTGGTAAACGATAAGCTCAGTCCTTTTCTTATCTCCTTTTCTTTTTTTTTTTTTTTTTTTTTGCTTCTTTTCTACCATGTTCACCGTTTTGAATTTGTTCTTTTGTTTTCATTCTCTATACTATACTCTTTTATTTCATCGGGACATGGCGGATCTGGGGATTGGGACTTTTTTTGTGTTTTGTTTCTCTGCGGAGGCATGCTTGATTCATATCCATTTGTACTATTATACACGCCGTTTGGCTTTTCTATACCGGACAACACTGTCTTTTCCGAACACAACTTTACCATGCATTCCACATTTTATAATCATAAAACCCACTAGAACATCAGCCTTGGGAAAAAGTGCCCAAGTCGGATTGAATTCGCGACTGCAGCCGGGGCCACCGGACATTGGATGAAATCGATCGGGGGGCGGCGCATCGTTGGATAAGAAGAAACTCGGCGGGGTTCCCCTCTTTCTTTCCATCCTCTCCAACTGAGAGAAGAGCATTCATCTAGCTTCAAGATGTCTACCTTCAATCCTTTTCGTGCCAGGACCCTCGATGGTGAGCTCATTCCTCTCTTTCTCCTCTGCTCTATTTCCTGAGATCCGCCTGCTTCCGATAGATGCGATGGAAGCATTCATAGCATGCCTCCGACAGCCACTATAACCCCCATCTACACTGATTCCCGTGGCATTGGAACTAACGAGATCGGATGAGATAGGAGGTGCGACTCAGGAGAATTCATCGATATCTCAAACTCCCATAAATTTACCCCCCGATCTCTTTACGAAGCCCATGCGGCCGTTGTCTTCACAGCAGCCCAACGGTCATCCCAAGGCTGCACTATCACACAAGACCGAAGACAATGAATTTTCCTCCTCATCGTCCGATGAACAAACAGCAGACCCATTCAATCCCGATTCCTCCGTGAGCGATAACGAATATGACGAGCGCAATGACGAGCCTCCGAGGAGCTTCAGTTCCCCAACTGATCACCCGCAAAGCACTTCTGGGTCTGCTCCACACCCAGCTCCATCCGAGAATGGATCGACTTTAGCTACACCCGCGAAAAGAATGTCTACATATGTGTCTACGTCGGAAATTGGCGAAAACGAAATATCTCAAGTCAACACCCCGTCACCTGTCCAGGCAGTCGGGTATAAGTCTCCCGAGAATGATGTTAACACAAGCTCGTCGAGTCGAACCGAGAGAGAGAAAAAACCACCACCGCCACCGAGAAACCATCATGGAAAACGAATCAATGCCCCTGAATCAACCTCTCGGCCGGAATCCATTCGGTCTACAAGTCGTTTCTCCTTCCACGCTTCTTCACCGGAAAGCGTAACTTCAGTACAACCGTCCGGCGGCACATCCAACGCCAATACAGCGTCCCAACCGACATCAACGGATTATTTCCTGATGCCATCAGAAAATCAACAAGCTCTAGGCTCGACTGATTCCCTGCAACGAAGTCAGTCGCAGAGCAAACGACCTCCGACGCCACCGCTCAGTCGGCGACAAAGCCAAATGCGGAGATCCAAGTCTACCCAATCCAAATCCAGCAATAGTCGATTGACGCTGTCATCACTCGATTCAGAGAGTAACGATAGTTCCCAACCACCTAGTCCGGGACCTCCCCCTCGATCAGTGGCTTCTAGATCTCAAGATCGGAAGCGGGCTAGTATGCCTCCGCCAGCCTCAGCAACATCATCATCATCATTAACAATGACAGCAACAGCAACAATCCTCCCCGCTACCGAGGCTCCAACGGAATCACTCTCACCACCAGCAAGCTCTCGATCCCTTCCTCCACAACCCGGTCGACGTGTCTCATCTTTTGGCAGTCCATCGATAGGGTCCTCCTCGGGAGCCCCGCCTCCTCCTCCGCCGCCACCTCGTCGTGGAGCACGCGAGTCTCAAATTCGAAATAGTGATGGCGGGACTGAGACCCCAGCCCACAGAGTAGATAGTCCATTACCCCAGCCTTCTAACGCGAGCGATATCTTGGCCGATCTCTCGCGGCTTCAGAAAGAGGTGGATGATTTGCGTGGCCACTATGAAAGCCGGAAAGTTAGCCAGTAAGGAGTTTGAGAAGGATCCAGCGGGCTGTATCCTTTCAGGGTCATTTGAAACGAGTTTGTACGAATGAGTGTATGCATTGCGAATATCATTTTCATTTATTATTTTAATTTCTCCTTTGGTTTTAACCCATGTAGAAATAATCCCCAGTATAATTGTTGAATTGTATGATTGGCTCAAAGCGATCGGCGAAATGACGTCGTATTTTCCTTTAAAAAAACGACCGATTTGCGACTCTTTTTTGTCTTTCCCCCCGCAATTCCCGAGAAATCCACTTTCTACTCTTCTGAACTTCTGAAACTCTTAAAATTGTTCCTTTCATTTCTTCCTCGTATTTTCTAATTTCAACTCTCTACTCCCTACTCTCTACTCTTTACTTTTTTTTTCTCACTTAGCACTCTACGCACCCCGTACACAAACTCACATACTCTCACAATCTCAAAATGACTACTCCAACGCTGATCAACCTCCCCCCTCCACCCTCAGATCCCGTCACTCCATCAGATATGGGCCCGTAAGATCTCCATTTCTTCTGCCTATCAACGTCGCAAGAAGAAACATCACGAATTCAACTAATCTAACCTGAATGACATCGTGTTCGGCATAACAGTGGCACTCCAAACTCAGGACTCAGCGCCCTATCAACAACCGCCATAAAAGATGGCCACCAAGGTGCTCCCTTCCCACACGGTCGACACACCCATCAATCCTCCTCGGCATCAACTTCCTCAACAACAACCCTCGAAGCCGAACGCGCAGATCGTATCTCCCGTCTCGCAGGTTTAGAAAGAGTCGCAACCGCCCGAGCCGGAGGCCAATCCCCTGTTAACGCTGCTACTCCAACCTCCCACGCACCGGGTTACTTCGATAGTCCCGCGACGCTGAAAGAGCGCAGTACAGTGGGTAGTGCCAGTGCAACGGGTAGTGTTGGCGGACACACGACATGGGCTAGTGGAAGCGACGCATTCGAAGATAAAATGAGCGAAGACCACGATCACGACGATACATTCTCGAGCGTAAGTAACGTCAGTGATGAAGGGAATGCGTCTCTCGTTGGTTTTGGCGAGGGCGCAAATAGTACCATCAGTGGACCTACATCTCGACCACCAGGTTTAAATCGATTATCTTCCGGTGGTCATGGTAGACCTACATCCATGAATTCGAATATGAGTCGACCCACTCCCTTATCGTCTTATTTGCAGCAACAGGCGCAGCAGGTGCAAATCTCGCCGCAGGTGGTGGATAATGGGATGATGTCTGCTTCTCCGGCTGGATCGAATACGCCTGAACCTTTGTCTGAAGATGCGAGGATGGTTGATGGGATGACGTTTGATAATGATGTTGTTGATACTACGGTTCGAACGCCGCGGTTTGCGTCACCTTCTAATCGGAGTAGTAGTGGGTTTGGAACGCCGGCGCGGGATTAGTTGTTGTATTGTCTGGGATGGAAAATATGGGAAATTCCAATTTGTTAGTAGGTAGATCAAGATTGTATCGGCTGGATGGCGCATGTTTCTGCTGTATCTTGATCATTCATGTTTTGAGTTGTATCAGGTTGGTTTGGGCGATGTGTACTTTTATGGACGAAAACGACGAGAGGGCCGCTATAATATGGCTGATAGTGATATCTTTGACTTATTCAAGTTATTGAATCCTGATACTCAGTATTGCAATGTCTAGTTAGATGTAGTTAGTGGTGGGACAGTTAGTAGTATGTACCAACGGTATCCCGGTGCACTTGTAGATCTAAGACTGGAGTGACAGTGGCGCTGGTATGTGCGATACAGCTAGTTCAACCTGATGAGCAGGATCACTATTTACATGAGCTATCACCGAGTATTCCAATAATACTCTCAATCCTTTATCCTTTTATATACTCTTTGAAAATTCTATATACTTTATATACTCTATACGGCCAGACCCTCGGCAGACCCAATGACGGCATGCCGCCTCCGAGCGGAACACCCAAATTTTCTCGCTTTCACCTCTTCTTCTTCTTCTCCTCTTCCTACCCCCCCCACCACCTCAAATCACCCTCCACACCTTCTTCCTTCTCGCCCATTTGCTGGCATTGACTTGTCTAGCATTTCAAACCATTACCTCAAAGTACTTTTCTCTCCTACTAAAGGTACTTTCAATTGGGTCTCCGTTCGCCCAATCGCGCTCGTCCCTCAATCAACATCTCCGGCCAAAGACCGATCCTCGCCTGCCACGTCGTCGCTTTTTCTTTGAAGCACACCAACTTTCTCCCCGAGCATTTCTCATAGTCGAATCTTTCGATCCTACATTTTTTCGTCGCGTCTTCTCGCTGGACTTTTCATCTGGCTTCTGTTCGTTATAGCCTTGCTTGTGAAGTTCGGTTTCTCGGTCGCATTTTCTCGATAGCCCTGGTGCATTACGCCAGTGTTTTGGAAACAAAGATCGTCTGCGAGGATATTTGCATCTAGATATTGAGGTTTTGGTGGTTTAGTTTCTAGCATTTTGATTGTTCAAGATGGCCTCGACACAAATCGCATGTGGGTTTTCCCCCAATCTTTCCCCTCCTACCGTCCCCTCTATACACATCAACATTGCCTCGAATGTGGAGCTGTCAAACGTGACAGAACACAGCTACTGGCGCCTGATGAATGATGACTGACATTCTTGGCAGACCGCACTCTCAAAGGGATTGGCATCATGGATGCCGCCCCCTCTTATCAACCTTTGTCTGGCTTTGAGAGACCAGAGGGTAACCTGCGCTGCAGTGCCTACTCTCCATGTGGTCGTTACTACGCATGGGCTTCTCCCGAAAAGTATGTATAAGGTTCTTCGCGTGTGGGGATAAGTCTACCCGGTGTCTTTTCAAATCTAACCGAATCTCTCTCGTTGCAGGGTGACCATTGTCGACTCTTCCGCCGGCAACGTTATCTCGACTATTCCAGCCGACAACGTTTTCGAGGTGGGCTTCTCCCCTCTCGGTACCTACGTGATCACCTGGCAACGACCCAGCAAGGACGAGAACGGCGATGCTAGCAAGAACCTGAAGGTCTGGCGCTCCGTTGAGACTGGAGCAGAGCACTCGGTTGTGGGCAAGTTCGTCCAGAAGTCACAGACGGGCTGGAACTTGCAGTACACCGCCGATGAGAAGCTGTGCGCACGCGTCGTGACCAACGAGGTTCAGTTCTACCAGAGCGAAAATCTGTCGAACGTTTGGAATAAGCTGCGTGTGGAGGGGGTGGCGGATTTTGCCCTCTCGCCAGGACAGACCCATTCGATTGCGGTGTTTGTTCCTGAGCGTAAGGGCCAACCTGCCCAGGTTAAGGTGTTTATTGTGCCGCAATTCAACGCTCCGGTGTCGCAGAAGAGTTTCTTCAAGGGCGATAAGGTCCAGCTGAAGTGGAACGCTTCTGGTACTACCTTGATTGTCCTTGCGCAGACCGAGGTGGACCGTACTGGAAAGAGTTACTATGGCGAGACTACTCTCTACCTGCTCAGTGCTAGCGGCGCTTTCGACTCGCGGATTGATCTCGACAAGGAGGGTCCCATTCACGATGTCAGCTGGAACCCCAACTCCAAGGAGTTCGGTGTTGTTTATGGCTACATGCCTGCGAAGACTACCATCTTCAACCTGCGCGGACAGCCCAGTCACACTTTCCCTCTGAGCCCCCGAAACACTATTCAATTCTCGCCCCATGGACGTTTCGTTCTGGTTGCCGGCTTTGGCAACTTGGCTGGTCAGATGGATATCTATGATATGGACAAGAACTTCCACAAGATTGCCACCGTTGAGGCTTCCAATGCCAGTGTCTGCGCTTGGTCCCCTGACGGCCAGTACATCTTGACCGCTACCACCAGCCCTCGTCTTCGTGTGGACAACGGCGTTCGCATCTGGCACGTTAGCGGTAGCCTGATGTACAACGAGGACATGACCGAACTATACGATGTTACTTGGCGCCCAGCCAACATCATCAACCACCCTCTGGGTGACCCCTTCACCAAGTTGCCCGTTGCTCACCCCTCTGCCGCCGCATACCTGAGCACTCGCAAAGCCCCCGTCAAGCCCGCCGGCGCCTACCGTCCCCCTGGTGCCCGCGGTCAAATGACTCCCCTCGCTTTCAAGCGCGAGGACCAAGGTGGTGCCGCTTACGTCCGTGATGGTGCCGCTGGTGCCGGAATCGCCAATGGCTTCGGCAAGGCCCGCCGCCGTGAGATTCCCGGAGCCGAGCCCGCGGAGGAGTACCTCCCCCCTGGTGCCGCACCCGGCGGTGGTGTTGCCCTTCCCCCCGGCGCAGACTCATCAGAGAAACTTTCCAAGTCCGCCGCAAAGAACAAGAAGAAGCGCGAAGCCGCCAAGAAAGCCCGTGACGACGAATCTCAACCCCCAGCCAACGCCCCCACCGGACCCAGCCCAGACCGCAACCGCAACCGCGCCGGCAAGAACGGCGCTGCTAATGTCAATGGCAACGCTAAGTCTACTCCGGCTCCGGCTCCTTCTGCAGCTCCTGCAGCTCCGGCCACAGCCTCCGTCGATCCTTCGGCTCAGGATAAGAAGATTCGCGGATTGTTGAAGAAGATCCGTGCCATTGATGAGTTGAAGATGCGTCTCGCTGGTGGTGAGAAGTTGGAGGATACGCAGATGAAGAAGATCCAGACGGAAGATGCTGTTCGTAAGGAGCTTGAGGCTGTTGGATACAATGGGTAGAGGGATTCCCCATCCTAATGTACAGTGAGATTGAGATGGCGGAGTACATCGGTGTTGGTGAGGTGAGGTACTGTGGATATTGCACATAGTCCATAGTCTATGCCATAGTTCATATACAATTAAACTTACATCAAGTATTGCCATATGATACACCTTTTTAGTAGTAGTACAGTCTTTCAGCCAGAGCTACACCAAGCTAAATGACTACGCACGTATCTCTCTAAATGGATATAGAAATGAAAATACTCGTTCAAGTCGTCAATTCTCCTTTTCGTGTTCTTATGACTTGGCTGGAATGGTGTCTAGAAGGCTAACACCACGCCGTGGTAATTACGGGTTTTCTTCGTGGTCCACTTAGATGATAGACGTACTTCTACTATGGACCAGGAGCAGTGATACCTAGTGAAGACTTCAGGAATCTGAATATGAAAAGGCCATAACCTGTTACTGGTGGTAGCAATACTCAGAAAATGAAACTAGTAAGTGCTTCATGGGACGAGTTTCGTGGATTCCGCAATTAGCAATGAGTCCTCCTCTTTCCCTCGATATCAAAACCTTTTCCGAATGGACCTATGAGAAAATACCGGAAGATTAGCTCTGGAGCAGTTATTGCCTTCCTTCGAGGAAGAGACAAAGTACTAATTTCTCTCAGCTGATTCATTGATGAAGTTGGATAAAATCCACTCTCGCTGCTTTATCAATTGCCTGTGCGACACGCTTCACGTTGGTATTGTTGACTGCACTCAACTATTAGCTCTTGTTCCAATTTCACGAGACTAGCACAATTTTATTTATGCTGGGAGAAAAACCCACGTCCTGGTACTGAAATACGTCCGGAACCCAGTATGTAAACGTGGCTATCTCGCATGTACAATACTTGATTTGGACTCAGACCCGTGTAGGAAAACATGCCGATCTATAGCCGTTAGATGTTGAGAGACAATCTGAAGCGGAACTTCTCACCTGAGTTAGGAGATGATCCCAATTCCCTGGAGTTCCCAAGGAAATCAATTCATCGTACAGTACTTTCCGCATTTCCTTGATCCTAGAGCTCATCACGGAGAGATCAGACAACCATTTCGTGAACAAAGTATCATTTGTGAGAATAGTTGCTGCGATAGTAGCGCCTCGTTTCGCCGGCTGAGAAATTTGCCCTCGCTGAAGCTGCAGCAAATGCCCTTTGACTTTGGATGCAGCATCTGGAGATGCTGTCAGGAAGTGCAAAGCACCCACACGCTCTCCATAGAGACCCATGTTCTTGGAGAATGATTGTGCGACTGCGAGCTCTAAGCTATCGCGAGAAGCAAAGTGTCTTAGAGCCCATGCATCTTCATCCAAGTTGCCCGAAGCAAACCCTTGGCTTTCATGTCTGGTAAGCTTTTATCTTAATTGCCTTAGACGATAGAAAGTTCTGAACCCACTTACTATGCACAGTCAAAGAAAGGGAACAAGCCTTTGCTCTCGCAGAGATCCGCAATTTTCTCCCATTGATCCTTTGTCGGGTCCAATCCTGTGGGGTTATGAGCACAGCCATGAAGTACGATTACATCTCCAGGATGAGTCTCGGTGGTGAGGATATGAATCATATCTTCCAAGTCGAGTGCCTTCTTCCGGGCGTTCCAGTATGGATATAACTTCACATTGACCCCGGCTGTCGTCCAAATGTTTTCGTGATTTACCCAGCTCGGGTTAGATAGCCATACCGCAGATGGCCTGAGCGATTCGGATAAGAATCGAGCCCCGAGAGAATTAGCACCGGTCCCGGCTATGGTTTGTATAGAGACGAAACGATCTTTGGGGATGGCTAGGGAGCCAAAGAGTAGTTGTCTTGCCGCGGTATAGAACGGCTCGTATCCTGAGATAGGGAGGTAATCGTAACGACCCGAGTCCTCTGATGATTTAACAAGTTCTTCGGCCTGAAAATAATCGTTCTATGAGTTAGCTGAGCCCCAATCAGAATGTTAAAATGTTAAGTTTGATAAGACGGAGTACCTCTTTCACAGTAGGCAATACCCACGGCTTCCCATGTTCGTCTCGGTAGATCCCTGATCCCAGGATTACTTTTGTGGGAACGGGATCGGCTGCGAACTCTTCTCTGAGGGCATAATGGGGATCCAGTGGACTATCATCAAGACTTGAGAAATGGGATTGAGGTGCATGTGAGCCCATGATTGCGTCTTTCTTGTGATTTCAAACTTCAGATTGGAATTGTAGCTGCCCTTCATAATCTGAGAACAGATATTAACTATCACATTGTAAGCAATTAGCATTAGATATCCTCGGAGACACAGTGGTACAAAATAAGGGATTAGATTAATTGAGGCAACGCTCCACACTGGCATTTCCCGACGTGAGAGTGCATACTTCAGGGTGGGAGTAGACATAGTAGATTGGCTTACCTCTTGCTTCAAATATGGAACGGGTAAGTGATCATACCCGGACACAATTGAAGGTCAATATGACACTTGGTGTATCATGAATATCAATACCAGACAGAACGACTGGAAAAGTAGCAAAGAGAAGAAGAGAGTTAGTCGATGGAGTTGCGTTACGGGCCGGTCCGTGCTGTGGCGTTAGTAATATATACACAAGTGATACAGCCACGATATAATCATCATCTATCTCGACCTTTAAGAGATATACTCCTCATAAAAATGCTAAATATGTGGATTCTGATACACGAATAAATCTGTCCCACCTACAAAATCAAAAGTTGAGGTACTACGTCCCACGGAATCACTTGATCTAGCATAATGCAGTGTGAGCCTGCAAACCTTACATGCGGATGGAGTTCTTTGGTTACACCCTAAAGAGTGGATATAACCCGAACTTTTGAACAGGGTCTCGAGGTTCTTGGCAGGGGATTACGAGTATTTGACACCTTCATCTGGAACTGTCATTGAATTTGATTTTGTTGAGGGGATAGTTATTGCTGCCAATCGTATACCAAACATCAGGACATACATGGACTCTGCGCGTATTAGCATTAGTGTTTCCTGCACGAAATATTAGGGTAGAATACGAAAACAACATCACTAAGAAGTAGATTTTAGTATTATATCAATCTCATATATTCAGATTAAAGCCGTAGTAGTATATTTGCCTGGGCATGTGATCAGTGCCTGCCTATTTCGACCACAGCTTCAACTTGAACTTGAACTTTTACTTTCTTCCAATCAATTGACATCCGAAACTCAAACTCACACCAAGGCCAATATTTTACTTCACTACGGAGAGCTTTGACTTGCTGACTTGAGGCTCTCAGCCCACGTCTCGCGCTAAGATGTCAATCCCAGTGAAGTGCGCTCTTCAACGAAGCAGTGGAGCGATTCGACTCCTCGAAGCCCATGATCGAATGTCTACCGATATCGTTCGGGATACCAGGGGTCCGAATGGCGAACTATTCGAAGGAATTTGGATCAGTGGGTTGACGCAGACCACATACCTGGGACTTCCTGACACCGAGATCGTATCTCCTCTCTACCGCGCCATCCTGCAGGCCACAAACATCAACTCATTGTCGTCGAGAGACCGTCCTCTATGTGCCGCATTTGACGCAGATAGCGGTGGGCCTATTGCTGATATTCCGGCATTAGTGACTGTTCTTGCTACGACCGGCGTATCAATGATCATAATTGAGGATAAAGTGTTGAAGGAGCCGGGCAAAAAGGTCAATTCTCTATTATCTGCAAATGGATCTCAATCTCAGGCAGACCCCACGGATTTCGGCAAAATAATTCAGACTTTCAAGAGTTGTGCTGCTGGCACTGATCTGATGATAACTGCTAGGATCGAGTCGTTTAATGTGCGCATTATTCAGGATGATCCTGATGAGGAAGCTACCTCCATCCAGGCTTCGCTTGAGGATGCACTGTCTCGCGCTGAGATCTACACGAAATATGGAGCAGACTCGATTATGATTCACAGCAAAAGCTCGAAGCCAACGGAAGTTCTTACATTCATGGAGCGTTTCCGTCAGATTGACAAAACAACACCCCTCGTGGTAGTTCCGACCACTTACGCTACCACCTCCCGAAAATCTCTCGTCGATGCTGGTGCAAACGTGATCATCTATGCAAATCATTTGATGCGCGCAAAGATACATGCAGTCGGAAGTACTCTTTGGAAATGTCTCTCTCAGTACCCATACCTCTTCGAGGTCGATGAGGAAGCAAGAGCATGCGTTGGAGCCAGAAATTACGGCTGTCTCCTGCGTATATTGCCCGAAAGACAATATTATGAATCGGAGCACGTTAATTTCAAAACACTCTTGGCAGAAATGCGGAGCAGTGCCATCAGGAATATGCGAGCTGCTACTATGGAGCTGGCCGGAGGCACAGAATCTGGTTGCGAGGCTGATTCACGGATCATGGCCGTCAAGGAATTGCTCAGTATCAATGCCGTCCAAGTGTCGAACATTTAGTCCATAAGTCGGAGTCTTTATTACGAAACTGATACTTTTCAAATAAAAGCAATGTTATTTCATTATTACCAATGATTGCCTTCTATCCTGTCAGATTATGAGCTCTCAGTTATCTCAAGCCCTAATGGATAGTAGCTCTTCTCCTCCCATATAAAACTCGATCGCACCAATTATTTCCATCCTGTTTCAACCAATGGATACTGGATTCTAGAAGATGGCACACGCGCAATCTCGATATCTAGCAAAAAGGCACGTGTTGACTGCAAGACTGCTTCTTCTAACAAGGAATGTAGACCATTTCCCCGTTTGACGCATGTGTTACCCTCTATCTATCTTTGCGTGGGACAGTACAGGCCCGCAGATACTATGAACCGGTTCATTCTTATGTGAAGTTACAAAATTCAGTCACTTCAGAAGCTGGGGAGATATCACAAGGTATGATGTGCTTGACTTAAATGTCACATTCGGAGCTGCTGTAGACGTTGCAGGGTGCAGGCTCTCAGTGGGGGGAAATGGTTCACACGAGACAATGGATTCGATCACTACCCATATCGTGTCTATTCCCAGGACTTATCTTTGGATCGATGTCTTAGAGAGCTAATTTCATAAGATCATTCTAGTTTGATATTATGGGTTCTGAAACGATTATTGAGGGAGCGAAAGATGGATCTCTGTCGGAGAGACTCACCCATCTTGATGACCAGACCTTACGACTTTCATTTTCTAGACTTATCATTTCATATGTTTGTCTTTGCTCTTGTTATTTTATTTCTTATCTTGATATGAACTCCACAACCACGGCGCTCCCCACGATTTCGAAAGCTCTATCCGCAGACTCAACAATCACCTGGGCAGGAACTGCTTTCTTACTTGGACAAACCACATTCCAACCTCTGTATGGTCGTGTCTCTGATATCGCTGGCCGCAAGCCTGTTCTTCTAATCTCGATGGCATGCATTATGGTTGGTGACTTCCTCTCGGGATGGGCAAGGGGTCCTATCTGGTTATACGTTACACGTGCACTCAGTGGCATGGGAGCAGGAGGGATAAGCTCGCTAGTTTCCATCATAGTCAGCGATTTAGTGAGTCTCAAGGACCGAGGGAAGTACCAAGGTTTCGTAAGCATTGCCATCGGGGTCGGAGCTGTCTGTGGCCCATTCTTGGCAGCTAGTCTCATACAAAGGAAGTCTGATGGGTGGCGTTGGACATTTTGGGTCCCGTCTTTGCTTGCATTCTTGTGCATGGTCTTTTTGCTATTTTTTCTACCATTGAAGCGAGTCACAGGAAGCTGGCAGATTAAAACCAGGCAAATTGATTGGGCCGGCGTTGTTCTATCTACGACGAGTATCGTTTTTCTATTGGTAAGCTATATATATCCTGTCGAATTCCGCTTCACAGTCGGTCTATTCTATCTCTTCCACGAGTTTTATCTAGCCTGCCTGACTGATGAATATACCTAGTAGATACCTATAAGCTCCGGAGGCATAACTTGGCCGTGGAACAGTGGCTTTATAATTGGCTTGCTGGTCATTGGATGCCTCTCAATTGCAATTTTCGTCATAGTTCAGGGTCTCTTTGCCAAACTACCTATTATGCCTTTGAGTCTGTTTAAACAAAGATCTCTTACGATTATGCTGATATCAGGTGCATTACATGACTATGTCTGGCAGTCGACCCAATACTTTATTCCTCTTTTTCTCCAGGAGGTCCGGGGATTCTCGCCACTCAGAAGCGCGATGTTGACTTTGCCTTTTGTTCTTGCCCAGAGTATTTCAGGGGCAATATCTGGACCCTTGATGAGCCGATTGGCCAAGTTCGTTGAACCTATCCTTTTTGCTGACTGAAATTCTAACTTTACCAATTAGGTTTACACCAGTCCTACGCCTGGGATTGTTTCTGTGGTCTCTCGGTGCAGGGTTACAACTTCTATTCAATCGGAACACACATATCGTGGTGTATGCCGTCGTACTTGCTATTGAAGGTGCAGGAGTTGGATTCACGCACCAGCCTGGTAAATTTTACCTTCTCAATTTTGAAGATACACGATTAATCGAGCATTCAATACTCAGGTCTGGTAGTTGTTCAAGCTCTAGCTCGAACAGAAGATCGCGCCGTCGCCACATCAACTCGGAACTTATTACGATCATTAGGTTCCGTCTTTGGTCTCGCTATCTCAACTGCAGCACAGCGCGCCGCCATGCAGTCGGCTTTGCCCAGCAAAACGATATCGAGTGTAAATCACGGCATGTCAGCCAGAAGGAGAGAGACCTTTCAAGACAATTCTTCATTGCTGGATGCAAAGATGGCCGGATTTAGAATTGTCTTCCTCAGTTTGGTCCCTTTGATCTCTTTGTGTTTTGTAGGTAATTTCCTAGTGCAGGATGTCACATTAAATGACACCCCAGAAGAACAGAAACTCACAATAGAAGGTATGTTGATTATCTTTTCCTGTCTTGACGTTTCTTTGGAGAAGTGAACGTCGGACTGAGCGGTGCTAAATGATTGCATCTAGAGTCATCCTCATCAAATGGCTCAGAGTTTAGTTTACAAAAATTTGGAAAACAATGAATTAGTCTAAATAGATGCATGATTTGACCGCATAGCTGGAGCCTCAAACTTCCAATTGAATATATGTGATACCTCGTTACTTAAGCTCGGCCCTATCAGTGATAATACTCTGTCTCCTATACTTCGAGAGCACAACTCCATTATTCTAGACTATGGAAGGATCATTATTGCAATGAATGACAGAGACGACAACGCGAAGGGAAAATCCGAAACATTTCTCCTTCTCGGCAGCTAGGATTATTGATTGAGTGCGGATTCGGAAATTAGCGCAGCGTCCTCACGGCACGAATCATGCATATTTGGAATTCCTAGCATCAGATCAGCTGCTCTGCTCAATTTGTCGATATCTGAAGATATTTTCAAAAAAAAATAAAAGCAAAACAAAATTCGTAATATGCCCGTCAAGCACTGATCAAGACTTCCGCCCGATGCCACCTCCATCCTACAGTCCTACGGGGTTCCGGAACGACTTCCCGCATGGCGATCCGAACTCCACCATCGAACACTTGGTCGAGTCTTTTGTTTTCTTCGGTGCGGATCTTGATACCGAACCCGTGTGGGGATGATATGGAACTATCACTGTCACTTAACCGCTTCTGATAACAATTTACAAAAGGGGTCTTAAGTAGTTGCGCCAAGAAACTTTTGCGGGAGCTAATTTAGATTCTTCACGTAGTAGAGACGGGATATCGAAGGGCAGACTTTTCGGGGAGGTTAGTTGACAAAAAGGAGAGAACAGGTCAAACATGGATCCCACATCTTTCAAGCCCTTGAATGGTTGTGAAATGGACAATGCCATTATTCCTTGGATGAGTGAGGGCTCGGACGGGGGATAGTAGTCACTATCTCGATCAGATCTTATATTGTCATCGAGCAGAGCGCCATTGTGTTTACTAGACTATGTTCCAAAGCTATGTGTAGAGAAGTCGGATTTGACAAGTCATTTTAGTGTAGGAATGTTTAGAGTATATCTGAATGTTTCATGCCCTATCAAATCATTATACATCAACTAGGCTTATTACTAGCATCCATGCTATTAGCATGAGAACGTGTCAAAGTTGCTGAGATGGTATTACACTAATACCATATTGTCGAAATTTAGTGTATTTTTCAACAATGCATAGCCAGCCAGGTGCTGAGGACTAGGAAGGCATGTAGAATAGGTACGACTTGGGACGTATGCTTGGTCCACCTTTTTTGTAATATTGGTGATAATGTTTTCAGCATCATAATATGTCAATAAATGTAATTAATTTTATTGCTTTTCGGACCATCAATTAGATGAATTCCGGGTATATTCAGTCATTAACTTTTAATATCGCTATACGTTTTCTCTCGCGTGGCTGTAATACCCACCATCACCGAGGTCATTCTCCGCTGTCGTTCGTATAACCTCGAACGTCTGGTGAATGCCCACTTCCATTCTCCCAGGAAGTGGAGGATGATGCACATTAAGTCCTTCCTCACTACTGCTTGGACTGGCAGGTCTCGCCCTTGACCTCTTCGAGTCTCTTCGGCTCTCAACGTTTGTCACCATAACTGACACCTTATCGGGCCTCAACTCGTGTGCGTCGGCCCCATTCATTGATCCCAGAGGTACTGGATTCCCACTCAGACCTCCGGTACGACGACCGAAAGATTTTGCAATTCCGGCCGAATATGATGGGTCTGCGCGCGTGCCGAACCAGTGACGGAGGAGGGGACGAAGCGTTGCGAGACTGCCGGCTGTAATACCTAAGCCGATCTCGAGGTTGGACCAATAAGCGATTTGTACGGTAGAAACTTTTTGTACGTTAGTATTTTTGGAGCAGTTAAAGTTAGTTTGGAAGCTTGATGTTGACATACATAAGAAATCGTCAAGATCAAGGAAAGTGCTAACAAAGGGAATGCGAACAATAACGGCAGAGGAGGCACTAAAGAAAGGTAAGTAACAGATTGATATCTTAGAAGAGGAGGTTCACTCACATGCAAGCCATGCTCAAAATTCCAATCACCGCAATTTTCGTCTGTTGCTTCATTTGTAATTGGTGCACGACAAAAACTGGTAAAAGACCAACAGTAAAGTCACAGATTGCGGCAAACGCACTGTAGACGTAGGTCATGGCAACAATGATCTCCATGTTGATGCAGCTGCCTTGACCCTCAATATTTCTGACTGGGTGCCAGGCTAAGCGATCCCAGAAGTATGACAGAGGCTTGCATTGTAAGAGCATGAGGAACATGAAAACAAGACCAGCTAAAACCGTCAGGACCATAACAGAATATAAAGTCCATAAATGTACTCGTTTGATGCAGATTCGCATCAAGAAAATGCAGATTGAAATTTTGCAAAAAATTGATGCAAAGCAAAATCCAATTTCACACAGCCACCAATACTATCGTCAGGAAACTGAATTAGTTCAAATATCAATGAAGATGGGGAATTTTAGCAGGCTTGACATACCTTCATCGCGATGACTCGCTCTTCGGCTTCCACATTATACCAGTGTCGTCCATTGCCGTGTAAGCCCGCTCCAATCATTGATGCGGAAAACATTATATACCAAGCCTTTGTTTTTATTAGTACGTTTGAATCTTCAACAAGACACCACTTGGATCTCAAAGATTCATGACTTACCATGGCCACCACCATCGAACCATCATCCCACCCAAATGCCTTCACCAAACGAAGACGGACATAACATCGAAGTACCACCGTTATAAAAGCTAAAGTCATAAAAGTAGCCGCAACGGCTATAATGGCATGGTTCTGGTGGTCCTCTTGAGTGGACATCCCGATGGTGAGAGCGAAGAACGCCCTGTGGAAGTTGTTTACCTGAGACACCAGGACCCTCACAACAAAGTAAAAAAAAAAAGTTTCTGAAAAGCCGGAGAACGTGGAGTTGATAAACAGTCGGTGTCAGGGGCAATCTTGCATGTATTGGGCTAGAGCATTCGAGTCTCCATAAACCTTCATCAACAGAGCCAGAACATAGTAGTCAAGAGTCTAAGTGTTCTAGTGCGAGCCACACACGGCATCGACATATATTAACCAAAGAACTGCCGACAGAAAGACTTGTCGGGCTACCGGGGACCCGCTACCTTTTCTTGCCATCCAGTGGCCTAGTAAAACTCATCTCCGAGAAGAGGGTCTTCTGATGCGCTAAATGGAAGAGTTTAGGGGCTCGTGGAGCTAACGGTCACCGTCTAGCGTAACTTGGGTTGGATGAGCGGTGCAGATCCACTAAAACGCGGGTCAGGCAGCCGAAGCGGGCAAGGAACTGTAACCCACAAGCTAGAAAATCAACAAGGAAACCGACTGTCGACGGATACCGAGGTCTTCATTCCCCGGCAGAGAATTCCCACCTGCTGGATTGGTTGATGTCGTGGAGACCCAAAACGAGAATTTGGACAGGGGGTCCATGAAGATCTGTATATTTGACAGCTGAGATCGATGAATGTCAATTGACAGCTCTGATAAACTTTTAACTTGAAAGTTTCCATGGTTTTCAATATGGGGATACCTATCTACTATATTAATTACCCCATACTTCTTACATACTGATCACTGCATGTATCATCTTGGGGACTTTATATTGGGACGAACAAGTGTCAGAACTCGACCCGTTCGCCCGGGATTCGAAATGAAATCCATCATATCTAAAATCCTGTTTGGGGGGAATTCCGGTGGGAAAAGGATCAGTAGGCGCGGATCAGTGGATAGAAGTCTTATGGGGCGTACTAAAGGGGCTGAATAGGAAATCCGCTTAGTTCCGCCACACGACGGATGGATTTAGGGCAAAATTTATCTAATTTATAGCGACGATCACCACGTGTGTTGTCTCAATTTGCAAGTGCGAGCTCCTTATACACGAAAATGTGTGCGTGGAATACAATGTCTAGCAGTTTTGATCCACTTTGCCCAGAGAGCCTTGTGTTCAGTCATGCTTGAGTCAGGGTTCAAAAATGATTCATGCACAGTATGGAGTATAAACTCAATAACGCAAAGAGAATCAATTCAGATCTATATAACAATCAGAAAGGCATGTACTATTTTATTCTCATAGTAACTTATAACTTTTCGACCGTTGAGAGTTTAATTGACCATTCGAGAACAAGGAAACGCCGTATAAAAATAGCAATCAACACGGGCCGCATAGAGGCTGAACCGTCTTTTTGAAACGGGAACACCGAGCATAAGGAAAAATTGCACCCGAAAAGTTCCATTCATATGAACTCTAGATAAACTCCCGTTCATCATTTGAAAAATCGGTCACGGATCAGTAGACAGTTATGGCCCAGTCCGTGGCCTTGAACCGGATTCGTCAATCTAAAACACGAGATATCCCGGGATTTTGGAACTTTCAGTGTTAGCGTGTCTTTAAGGCTTCTTGAAAACTTGGAATAGTTGGCTTGATCATTCTTAAGAGATAATTCTGCTGGTAGATGGTTAGGTATAAATTGGCCGCATACTGTATATGAGATTGCTTAGCCTTCTTATCTTCACACCGGTGCAATACTTTTCAGACTACTATTATAGTATACCTGTGTAGTAGTATTGCATGTTGCTTTCAAGTCATATTAGTACCAGATAAGCTCTCATGGGTAGGCTGCGGCTGCTGAAGCATACGAGTGTGAGGTAGACGTGGTCATCAATAATTTATGTTCATTGGACGATGACAAAATTCTAGAAGGCCAGAAACTAGTAGAAACAGATCACGCAAAAAGGTTAAACGACAAAGACCGCTTAATCCGGTTCCATCCGGAATCACTCCCAGGCTTTGGGTTCGCAATACGCTCCCATTCACCATTGAACGCGTTGACGAGCCAGCTCGAAAGACCTATAGTCCATATTAGTCACTTCTCCCGCATTAACATACTGTGTCTTGAGGAACTTACGTTCATAGACTAGGGTGTGTCCGTTATGGAAGTTGATGCTGTGATCTGAGTCGGGGAATACCTGCACATCATAGTTGTCGATATTTGCCAAGTCTAACTTGTCGAGTAAGACAAGAGTGTTCTGGAGATGGACGTTATCGTCTGCGACACCGTGCATGATCATGAAGCGGGTATTCTCGCCTAATGCTGCAACGTCGCTGATCGTTGAATTCTCATAGCCTTCAAGATTATGCTGCGGCATGTGCATGTAGCGCTCGGTATATATAGAATCTGTGACGAATCGTAAGTTAGCATGGTGTCCTCACTCCGAGTCGTAGGAATATCAAATTACCATAGTATCTCCAATCAGTAACAGGTGCTACTGCTACACCGTATTGGAATGTCTGTCCCGCGTCCTGTTCAAGAACCTTCAAAGTCATGAACCCACCATAGCTCCAGCCCCAGATAGCCAAACGACCTTCGTCAACATAAGGCTTGTCAGCCCATATCTTTGCTGTTTCGATCTGATCATTTGCTTCGTAGTGGCCCAATTTGCCACGGACGATGCAGCGAGCCTCACGCCCGATGAACCCTGTTCCGCGACCATCAACAGTAACCACAATGTAGCCGAGACTAGAGGCAACATAAGATTGAAAGTCGATTGTGAATTTGCGGTCAACTGTTTGAGAACCAGGACCACCATATAAGAAGAAAAGGACCGGATATTTCTTGGATGGGTTGAAGTGTGGTGGTCGACGTTCGAGCACCTGGAGGGTATACCCGTCGATCGTCACGTTGGTGTAGACTTCGGCAGGCAGCGCATATTCTTGCACCATCTTGACAATGCGCTCATTCTCCTCAATGACCTCTTCATATTCCATTTCATTGCCTTGCGTGTTGACAATAGATTGCCATGGCACACCTGGGCCTTTAGAGGTCAGCAGACCATAACCAGCGCCTTCGGAAAATGAAATATCAAAGTATCCGGGCTTGGATGTATCAGTCAAAGCCCGCAGATCAGATCCATCAAGCTTGACAGAGTATATATGTCTTTGGGTGGGTGCTTCTTTGGTTGACACGAAGTAGACCAAGTTTCTGTTCAAATCAACTGCGGAAGGTGCCTTTACGACTTCCCAATTGCCCTTTGTAAGCATTTTTGGCTCCGAGCTGTCAATTGGTGAAAAGTAGGCTAGGTGGTCATAACCCTCATGAGTAATAGTATCAACGTAGCCATCCTCCGCTCGACCATTCTTGGGATCCGCAGGAATGAACCGAGTCGTTTGCGAGGGCTCAACCCAGCCACCATCCAATGCAGCAACATCCTCTGATCGAACAAGCTTCCCAGTTCGAGCTTTGGTATCAAGGACAAATATTTTGACAACATCACTCTCGCGGTTAGTCTCGCGAACAATGACGTTGCCCCCAGTTGCCCAGACTGTCTCAATGATGATTCGATCATCATCGGCGAAGTCGTCTGGCATATCGATGGAGAACACCTCGTTCTTCTCCACGTCATAGAACTGTAAGTCGACTACTGGATTGGGAGCTCCAGCCTTAGGATACTTGATTTGTCTGACCTCTGGGTAGTTCTCAAGGCCAGGCAGCGGAGCTTTACCTGAAGGGCGCGAGAGGAAGTATTGAACTGGATACTCGGGGACCGCAGTCTCATTTGTCCGCAAGAAGGCAAGGAATTTTCCATCCTTCGACCACCAAGTGCCAGTGTTACCAGCAATAACTTCCTCCTCGTAGACCCAATCAGGGACACCATAGAAGAAATCCGCACCGCCATTTTTGGTGATGGGAATCACTTCTGACGAGGACAATTTGCGCAAGAAAACATTATTCTCGCGAACAAAGACGACGGCATCAGACTGGGGCGACCAAATAGCCAGCTGAACTCGATCACTCAAATCGCGAGGGTCCAATGGCTCAGCCTTCTGAGTGGCGACATCAAATATCCAGTACCTTCCATAGAACGAGTGTCTCCAATTACTCTGGTAATCTGACAAAATCAAGACTTTCTCCAGGTTCGGACTCGGCCAAGTCATACCGGGATAGATTATTTTCCCATCAACCTCGAAAGACGACTTCTTCATCAACACCCTCGTGTCTAGAGCACTTGATTCGTCCTTGCGACTTCGAATATCTTCCACTCGCAGGTAACCATCCCCAGTCTCACCTTGTTCAACCAAAAGACCATCCTCACCATTTGGTCCAGCAATCCAAGAAATGCCATGCGACCGAGGTAACCACTCGCCCCTCAAAACTTGTCCCAATGTGACCGATTTCCCATAGCTCGTACTCCCCGTAGCAGAGTGTGGATCATGAATGCTGACAGTCGAAACGGAAGAGAGTGCCGCGTTGTTAGGTCTCTTCTGCGTCAGGAACAGCACAAACGCAAGCACCCAGCCACCAACACAGAGCAAACCCAACGCCCACAAGACGCGACGTGTTCGAAACAAGGAAGTCGGCTTTTTTCGATTCGGTAAAAAGGGTTCGTTGGATTCATCATCCTCTCCATCCTCTATATCGCGGTATCGTTGTCCATCCATCTCTCCTTCATTGCCAACCGCGGCTAACATGCTTGCCTTGTGAGCTTCGAGGAATGTCGCAGAAGCCACCGATAAGCCCGAATCAGTCGATGTTTGAGACGCAAGTGAAACTGACCGCTGATGCGTTAACGGTACAGCCTCAGGGTTGCCTTCCTCACTGAGCTTCCCCATGGTTGTTAACTGGCAGAGCACGAATGCGGTAGAGCTGAGGTTCCCAATCGTTCCTTATCGGTGGAGCCCGGGGTTTCGCACTAGAGAGGGGTCACTTCTGATATCACAGAACACAACACGCACTTCGTATCATGTATAGTGCTTGGGTCTGTCCTGCCTTTTCAATGAGAGAGTTGACAATTTTCAGACATGAAAACGGGTTGCTCAAGGTGTAGATGTCTCGTATCCAGGGCAAAAAAAGTACAGGACGCGTTAGCGTATGCAGACAAAGCATGATGGCCGAGGCACGCCTTATTGAGTACCATTTTTGATCAATTCTGTGGCGAGAACGGGGCCTTTCGATTAAATAGACCGAAAATGGTGCTCAATAGGAGATTATCCTGGGCCGGAAAGTTGCCCTCGACTGATGGTGGCAATGAGCTAGGATGACGCAGTGAGGGGATTTGCTGGTCATCGTGGCAAGAATATATACCATGTGAAGAAGATAGAAATAGCAGTGATGGATTGGTCTTGAAATTCGAAAGATGGGCTGCAATTAAAGACGTTACTCGGTGGAGAGAATAAAGAAGGACATGGAGGAGTTCAGCTTGGGTCTTTCTTTGACATCCGCGCATCTCACTAATGACAGCATCTAACTATAATTTTGTACTGCTTCACAGTAATCATATATGATCCCAACTTAATACTGAGAAGGATGAGAGGTCCAATTAATCAGATATAATTTGCTAGTTAATAGTGACTGTCTTCTTTGTAAATACCGACCTAGCGCATGTAAATCAATGTGCTCTTATGGCACGCTTCATATACATCTGGATCATGGCTGCTGGGCAGCAGACACGATTCAGCTTCAAATTGAGTGGAAAAGGAAAACTTTACATGGATTTTACAAAATTACTACGATGCGATTAGAAGATAGAAAGACTTGCTAATACCTTAGCATTATTCTGTCCAATCCAAGATCTATGTCAAAACGGATATTTTTCAGTAGTAATTACTCGTCGCGATGGTATCGCAGTTCATCATACAGCTCTAGGCAGAGGTCCCTGAAGCCATCTACCGCGACAGAGCAATGTCGTCAATTCTCATGATCATCTTCACAGTCTCTGCAGCCAGCTCAATTGCGCTGGTGCTAACAAGCAGGGGCTGGAGAATGTTCTCCTCCGTAATGTCATCCTTGACACCTCCGCTGCGGATGCTAACACCGGCATTGTGCTGACCTTGCGCGTGGCGGTGACGCAGATCCGTAACAACCTTGATCGAGTTCAAACCGGCGTTCTCGGCCAGGGTGGTGGGAATGACCTCCATGGCATCGGCGAATGCCTTCCAGCAAATGGATTCCGTGCCGGTGAGCTCACGGGCACGCATAGCAAGGGTGTGAGCTACCTCGACCTCGGGAGCACCACCACCAGCAATCATGGCGCGCTTCTTGACGAGACAACGGATGACACACAGGGCATCGTGAAGGGAGCGCTCGGCCTCATCCAGAATCAGACTGTTGGCACCGCGAGCGACAATCGACACGGTTTGGTTGACAGGGGCAGCAGGGGCCTTGATGCCGGTGATCTTGACGTAACGGGCACCGGAGGACTGGACCTCCTCAACAAGGTCAGCGGTACCAAGCTTGTCCTCGGTGAAGCTGTCGACGTTGGCAACGGGCTTGCAGCCGAGACTCTTGCACAGGAACTCGACTTCGTCGCGCTCAATGTCCTTGATGGCGAGGATCTTGAGGCGGGAAAGGAAATGCAGGGAGAGCTCGTTAACGGCGTCACGGAGGATCGACTTCTGGATCAGAAGCACGTTACACTTGGTCTTTTGGATCTTCTTGACCATGTTCAGTAAGTACTGGCGCTCCTCTTTCAGAATCTTATCCATCTGGCGGTAGTCGTTCACAACAATTTGGTTCTCCATCTAATATTGGGTTAGTTCTGTAATCCAGTTTATTGCTTTTCTGAAACCCAAAAGAGTCACGTACATCGGGCTTAGGCGGGCTAAGCTGGAACTGGATGAGACCTATCCGAGCCTTCTCAATTCTTGTCGGGCCACCGCTGCTCTTGATAACGGGCTGGTTCAATACCAAGCCATCAATCATCTCACTGTCCTCAATGGTACCGCCAACCTTCTTAACAATTCGGATGTTTCGCAGATCGACGTTATCGGCGGTCTTGGGGTCAACGACCTTCAGCACGGAGTCGACGGCCATGGGGCCCAGAAGGCCGGAGTGCTGAGAGACAATCTTGGAGGAGAGGGAGGTAGAGGCAGCTTGGAGGAGAGTGGCGCGGTCGGTCAGGTTGATAGGACGGGACATGTTGTGGAGGATCTCGACAGCGGCGTTGGCAGCACGCTGGAAGGATTCGGAGATGACGGTGGGGTGAATGCCCTTAGAGAGCAGACGTTCAGCGGCACCGAGCAGACTGCCGGCAATGACAACAACAGAGGTTGTACCATCACCAGCCTCAACATCCTGTGCAGCACTCAGATCGACAAGCATACGAGCAGCGGGGTGCATGACGCTCATATCCTTCAGCATAGTGTTGCCATCGTTGGTCTGCGGGGGGTCAGTCGGAGGGGTCATGGGGAGATGAACATAGAATTGCGTACGATAATGGTGTTTCCCTTAGGAGTTTGGATCTTGAAAGGCGTTAGTATCTCATTCAAATATGTTGACCGCGATGTACTTACCATCTTATCCATACCCCTGGGTCCCAAAGACTGTTTGTCCGTTAGCCCCTCATCTCCGTATATTTTGTTGAAGTGAGCATCATTCGTTACGTACAGTTCGAATGGCATCAGCGACAGCTAGGTAATTGTTAGCAGAGATTTTTTCATCATCCCCAGCATCCATAACATACCTCGAGCGGCGAGAATGTTCGAAGACCGCACGGCCATAGGCTTCTCCTTGTCCTAAACGGGCATCTCAGCAATCAGTCCACACAAAACAGCGTTTTTTTCCCAGGGGCGCACCTTGAAGGTATTGTTACCAGCGCCTCCCTGAGACACTGCAGCCGCCATCTTGAATGTCGATATTCAGAAGCAACTGGAATAAAATAGACAGAAAGGAGAAAGGTGAATTTGGCGGAGGTGGAGGACACACAGGGAAATTCTGCGAGGTTCGGGGGCGGTGATGAAGCTTGGCATTGATTAGTGAGTCGAGCTCAACCGCAGCTCTCTCTTCCTCTGCTACATCACCACCTTCCGCCGCGCTACTTCAACCTCCACCCATCTACTCCCCCCATATTCCAGGAGTATTTTTGATATTGCATCAATTCTCTATTTGAACAACTGCGTCCAGCTGTTTGTTCTTTTCCCCTCTTATATTTGACGACTCCTCAGCTCCTCAGCCCTAGGCTGTCAACACGATCAACATGCCTAGCGCCACGGGCCAGAACTGGGAGAAGTACCAGAAGAACTTTGCAGACGACGAGGAGCCAGAGAAGAAGATCACACCTCTCACAGACGAGTGAGTCATCCTTCGATTGCAAGAACCCGGAGATATTGCTCCACTTTTGATGGTGCTGTTGGCTGACGTCTTTGGCAGTGACATTGCGGTACTTAAGACCTACGGAGCCGCTCCCTACGCGAACGCCCTGAAGAAGCTCGAGAAGGATATCAAAGACAAGCAAAACAGTGTCAATGAAAAGATCGGTGTGAAGGTAATTCGCCCTCTAGCTATTTCGACCCCTTTGGACCCGAAAGCTCACCTGCGCAACAGGAATCCGACACAGGTCTTGCACCTCCACACCTTTGGGATGTTGCCGCCGACCGGCAACGAATGGCGGAAGAGCAGCCCTTGCAAGTAGCTCGCTGCACGAAGATTATTCAGGATGAGAAGGATGCAGACAAGAGTAAATATGTCATCAACGTGAAGCAGATTGCCAAGTTTGTTGTCAACCTAGGGGAGCGCGTGAGTCCTACAGATATTGAAGAAGGCATGCGAGTTGGGTAGGTTTTATTTGGAACGAGATATCAGGCCAAGGCTATGAATACTAATTGCTGGCATCATAGTGTCGACCGGAATAAGTACCAGATTATGCTACCGCTTCCTCCCAAGATCGACCCCAGTGTGACGATGATGACTGTCGAAGATAAGCCCGATGTTACATATGGTGATGTTGGTGGCTGCAAAGAGCAGATCGAGAAGCTACGAGAAGTTGTTGAGATGCCCTTGTTATCACCAGAGCGATTTGTGAACCTTGGTATCGACCCACCCAAGGGTGCCTTGCTTTACGGTCCTCCCGGCACAGGAAAGACCCTTTGCGCTCGTGCTGTCGCCAACCGAACAGACGCAACCTTCATTCGTGTCATTGGTAGCGAGTTGGTTCAAAAGTACGTTGGTGAGGGTGCTCGTATGGTTCGTGAGCTGTTCGAAATGGCTCGTACCAAGAAGGCCTGTATCATCTTCTTCGACGAAATCGATGCTGTCGGTGGTGCTCGATTCGACGACGGAGCTGGTGGTGACAACGAAGTTCAGCGTACTATGCTGGAGCTGATCACCCAACTGGATGGTTTCGACGCTCGTGGTAACATCAAGGTCATGTTCGCTACTAACCGACCATCTACATTGGATCCGGCCCTGATGCGTCCAGGTCGTATTGACCGAAAGATTGAGTTCTCATTGCCCGATGTCGAAGGTCGAGCCAATATTCTCCGAATTCACGCCAAGAGCATGTCCGTCGAGCGGGATATCCGATGGGAGCTCATTTCACGCCTTTGCCCCAACGCAACTGGTGCTGAGCTCCGCAGTGTCGCTACCGAGGCCGGTATGTACGCCATCCGAGCTCGACGAAAGGTAGCAACCGAGAAGGATTTCCTGGCGTCGGTGGAGAAGGTCATCAAGGGCAATCTGAAGTTCAACTCGACGGCGACATACATGCAATACAACTAGATATTTGAGGATTGGTTTTTGCATGGAGCATGGCGGATAGGATGTACGATCAATTCTAGTTCTTGTCATTGTGAACGAATTTATAATCTACAACAGTTTTGGTTACTGTAGTTTGTTTCCAATACACAGTAGGAGAGTGAGGTGATCCCACTAATCTATATCGGGACGCAACCATTGATTGTATTCCTCTTTAAGACTAGCGTTGACACCTTGACACCTTAGGCTTATTAACGTACTGTTTATATACTCCTCGGCCTCAACTTTTCATCTTGTCTCTCTAAGTCTTTGCTGGATAGAAGACTGTATCCGACACTCGAGAGTCCTATATACCTACTCAACAATGGATTTAAGACTTTACGTAGTATGCATTTCCCCGATTGGCTGATGTCAGCCCATCGAGTCAAACCCTCCTTGTCTGTCCTTTACCAGAATGGGGATAATGGAGATAATATCTCTCCATGCATGATTGACTTGAAGTCAATTTGAACTAATCAGAGCTACCATGTTAGCGACCGAGTATGCGAAGTCAAAGTTTAGTAACATTGGAACAGTATCAACCTTGAAGCTTCAGTCTATACTATTCCTTCGCTTTACCTCGGTTCTTGCCTTTGGTATCTGCTACTCTCTCTTCCCCGTAGAATGAAGTGTGTGACTCTGGTGTCTGGTTTTTATATTTATATTTTTTTTTTTTGGTAATCACATTGAATGGGTTAGTTTTTTCTCTATGCCAGTACCCTAAATAGCCAGTTTTAGAACAATATCATGGTGTTTTGTGCATGATCTCATGAGTACAATATGATCTTCAGTGAAAAAGGCGAGTACTCTCTCATACTCTCAAATGATCCTAGTAGATATGCCAAGGTGTTTCAAGATACTACTTTTCTTCTTTCTTCTCGTTGCGCTGCAGCCTGCGGGGCTTAGTCTGGGGTTTGTCGTGTTTCATTACCACATTGAGAAGTGCAAAAGATGCAAAAGGAGAACAAAATCTCAGTGGCAGCGCTCGTCAATCAGATGATCGGCTAAAATCAGGTGATCGGCTCACTCAGGGTATGAACGAGAGGCACGATGAACTGAGAAGCATTAAGTCTAGTCGTCGAAACCGCGGCTCAAGCACCCCCAGGAGTGTCCACATGCTTATTCACTGGACCAGTCAAGACGAGTCAAAAGAAGCGGCCCGGAAATCGGTTCAGCTTACCGTTGTCACAACAAGCCAGGTTGCCCATATCAAAAGCTAGCCCTGTGTTTGTAGAATTTGGGCCTCAAATGGCTTCATTAAGCCCTTCGATGGGCTGTTAACTTTGTGATTGTTCATCACATTTTTCTAAAGATAGAGAATGCCCTCTAAATACATTGAAGAAGCCCGGGTGTAGTTGTTCACGTTAGAGTATATAGATCTTCAAGTTTTTACTAGTTATTCCCCAGAACTACTCAAAACTATTCTATCTTGAAGGTTTTATCTGAAGACTACTTGCTACTTTAAACACTTGCAAAGTTTCCTTCCTCTTGTTTAATTCCGACTCAATATTTCTTTCTTAATAACCGGTACCTGAGGTTTGATCCCCGAGGATCAACAAAAAATCCTGAAAATGGACCCTGAATCGTGTGCACAACCCAATGGACCATTTGACCCTACTTGTCTTGATGGGTATGGTATCCAAAGCGAAGTACTATCTCCGACCCCATCGATCAACAACCCCGAGTCCTCCATTGAATACTATGCTCCGATGGATAGTAGTAATGTTGATATGAGCTCAACTGCCCATGGTAATCCTGTATCTGGACCAAGTCGGTTTATATCATCGTCGTCAGAGAACTTTGACTCGAATTTCACACCATGGGGTCAATATGCTGATTTTATGACCCATCCTGCCGAAGAGAGCTTTGACAGTTTGGTCCATATGTACTCGAAGTATAATGGCGACTCGAACTTCAACACCCTATCTACCGCCATTGAATTGCACCAAGACAACTCCTACCAGCACATTCCATCTTCCGAGGCCACGTACACTCCATCAATCGTTAATCTTACTAGCCCTAGTCCACGTACTAGTGATTCTGAGCCACTGATACAAGAAGACTCTGGCAAATGCATTTTGGATAGAAGGTAAACACGGCCAAGCAATCCAAAGAGGCATAGGAGTTGTCAGCTAATAGCTCTCTGATAAATTCGCAGATCCTCTTTTGTCCCAAAAACGTGCGAATGGAAAGACTGTACAGACAATCATACGTTCCACGAGGACCAATTCCTCATGAATCATATCAAATTCGAGCATATAAAGAAGAGGCAGACCTTATTTATCTGCCAGTGGAAAGGGTGCAGCAATCATCAAAGGTTTCCTCGCCTGGAAACTTTTATGCGACACGTCAAGGCCATGCATACTTTCCCGGAGCAATTCCAATGTCCAGTTGGCAGTTGCGAAAGGAAATTTCCGCGCAAGGACAAGTTCAGTTCGCATTTGAAAGAACACCACCGTCAATTATTTGACGAATTCAAATGCAAAGAGAAAAGATGTCGTCACTAGAATGATTGACGAAAGGATATGGTGGATTGCCAGATTCCAATCTGGCGCCAAGGTTGGCGGCGGCTATTCCTTTCGTTGCTTTTACCAGCGTTGATACACTATCAACGCTGTAAATGGTATACAATAATGGTGTCTTTCTTACACTAAGAAAGCCACCATTATTATATAACATTTTAGACGAATTGCCTTCGGGGAATTTTGTCTATTTCATCGCTCGTTCTGTCCAAAACATTTCTGATTTATTTATTTTTTCTGAGTACTTGATGCTTCAAGGCTTTTCATTGATATCCATTCTCTTCTGAGAGTTTTCAAAGGACACAAATTAATCATACATTAAACGACAATTCACTCGCAGACCTGGGTATATATATGTGCCAAATAAGTACTTGTATCATTCTTGGTCTCGGAACGGGCCGTCATACTACCACGGGAATAGATCGGACCAATGCATCAGCGTAGTCTCAACTGAAGTAAATACTCATATTTTTGTACACACACTCAACAAAATTATATTTACAGTCTAGTATGCTCCTAATAATGGGAATAGTATGTAAGTAATCAATAAGGATAGCCAAACCGCCTCCACTCCATCTCCGATCCCTTCAATGCACTACTCCGTAGTAGACGTTCGAAGTCTCAATCGTCCCTATTATAAGATCTCACCGTTGGGCCTTCCCACTTATGCCGTCCTCGAAAAATCCAATCTGCAATGGCAAAGAGCATAACGAACCCGAGCACGGGTCCGGCATAATTCATGTTTTCGCCAGTAACCGGAATCGTAGCAGGGAATGGAAGAAAAATAACAAAATAGGTAGTGAAAATAATGGCGATGAGATTCATCGGGAGTCCGAGTTTGCCCAGACTGAATGTTCCCTTGGGGATATCCTGGGGCGCCACTAAACGCTTCAAGACAAGGAGCCAGAGAGGGATAAGGTAGGAAATATAAAGACCTAGTGTACTGAGTGATAGAATGGCGTTGAATGCGGCTGTAGATCCAATTTGGATGAACGACAGAGCAAAAATGCATGAGGCGACTAGAACCAAAGCGCGGAGGGGAATCTTAAAAGTTGGATCGACGAAGGCAAAGAAATCAGAGAAGGGAAGTCCATTATCGCGAGCGAAAGCCCAAGTAAGACGGGTGACGGAAGCTAGACCGTTGAAAAGAGCAATCCAGCCTGGTAGCATGCCTAATGCCATGAGGACAAATGTAGCTGCTTTAGAACCAGTAGCTTGATAGGCGATTGTGATGATTGGATAGCCTGTAGCACTGGTCACTGCTTCGGTGTAGTCGCCCATGCAATAGAGGATGGCGACCAGGTAGCTGAAAGCGAGGACGCCGTTGATGAGAGTACCGTAGATCATGGATCGTGGGACAACAACTTTGGCATTCTTGACTTCCTCGGCCATATGAATTACGCCATCCACACCTATTGATATTGTAAGATTCAAAATCCTTGTCTCTATGGTTTAATTTGAAATAGTAAAGGGACTTACCACTCAGAGGGGTAATAACACCAAGAAGTCCGACGGAGAATACAACTCCAGAATCTTTCCAGCCACTTAAGCCGCCCACAAAAGTATCCCAGACGAAAGAGTCAGGATTTCGAGGTGCGAGGATAACGAAGACTGCGATGGTGACGGGCAGAAAGACAACATGCATGATACCCGCAGCAACCTCAATTGCCCCCAGAACGCGGCGCGCAAAGATATTAATGATGATAGGGATAATTGCAACCGCCCACATGAGAAGTGTACCGCGCCATCTTACAAGCTCATATTCGGGATGCGCCAACACAACCATGCCCTGGATTTGCGTTCCAATGAAGTATGGCGAGATGCAGACGAGAGCGGACCATGAGAAAACCGTGACCCATCCTGGTAAATTCAGTATACAGCCATCAACAACCATGATTCTTATAAATGATTGTGCTTACCCTGGAAAAAGCTAATGAAACGACGACCACGGGGTGCAAGGAAATAGCTCCAATGATATTGGGCACCTGCAGTTGGATGTCTGGCAATATCGAAGTTAGTGTGATCGCATTATACTGGTAAGCATGTAGGCACTTACAAAGATGCAAGCTCGGCCAAAGAGCAAGCAATAGACAGGTTTCCTACTGTGCTCAGGATAATTCCATAAACAATCGCTGATGGACCGCCGTTATACAATCCCGAGAGCAGACTACCACCAGCGGATTCCCATGTGGCAAGCAAACAAGCGGAGAATGCGACGGACGAGAAGAAATTGAGATATCTCTGTTGATAAATTAGATTCTGCGTTGATTCATAGAGCTGCACTGAATAGTATTTACCTCCAATTGTTGATTCTGCCGGAAAGTGACGCTTTCATAGCCACCATTTTGACTTCCTACTGGCCCTGATCGCACAGCACTTCCACTCTTCATCTCCATCTCTTCCTGCATCTTGAAAAGAAAACTATAGTAACAGAATCGGAGGAGAGACAACGAAAAGGCGCCAGAAACAAAAAAAAATTGTCCTGGACCCGACAAGAAGTACTTGGGACTATCTTTGCCTCCTCATTTTCACTAATAGGAGCTAGACAGGGGTGTTTATTGCCCAATGAATACGAAACAAGCAGTCTACATCTAGCATGCGCGTTAATGCGCCTCGTTGCATCGCTTCTGCTCGCTCCGGCACGAACCCTTGTCGTTTGCATTGAACCGTGGAGACAGGCGATGTTTAGTATGTTTAGTAGGGAATCTGGGCCCCAGGGAGATCATTGGCTGCTTTCCGGGGTACTTCGTTTGTGAGCTTCTAACCTTGACTAGTAAAAGACCCGGTTTTTTGCGAGTCGCTAGTCAATGCGCTTGCAGCTTTTCGAATCCTTCGCGAATTTGGCCACGCACCAGATTCCTGGCCTATTCTGGGCAATGGTTATTAACAATCCTATTGATGGGATTTCCTCGGGCTAGCCTGACTCGTTCGACACTATTGGTTTGTTTGATTTAGGAGGACTCATTGTACATACCGCACAGACAGGATTCGCATCCTTGTACGGAACACAATATGGAAGGAAATGGAGCCACGCCACCTCGTGCAGCCCCCTTGTAGGAATCCCGTAGTAGAGGCCGCATGCGAAGAAGCGACAAGGGTTCGAAATTTTCAAATGGAAGTGAACGTGATTACAGGGGAAGTGAGAGGAAAAGCCGAAGGATTGAAAGGACAACAAATGCATTTTTTATATGCTGACCTGCTTCTCCACAAGTTCTCCCAAACTTTTGAAGTCGATGCCATGGTCCGATGGCCGAACAACACGATGCCTTTCAGGCCCTGACGAGCGATAATCGTGGCACTATTATCACCTTGACCTCGGTGTCCCTTTTGATTGTTGCTATCATTTTTGTGCTTGCTAAGTTCGGTTCCGCAATTTATTTCAAGCAGCGACGAACAGCCGTGAATATTCCCATCTGGGCCGCTTTGGTTCTGTCCATTATTCAAGTTGTTCTCTTACAAAAAGCTGTGGATCATGGACTGGGGAAGCATCAAGACCGGCTCAGTGATGGGGATATCCAAGCTTGGAGCAAATTGGCCTATGCTGCTCACATCCTACTCATCCTTGTCTTGTCGCTTTCAAAAATGTCGACTCTCTTGCTGGTTTGGAAACTGACGCCGGATAAAAGTCTACGTCGAATGTGTGTTATCGCCGCTGGAGTAGTTGTCGGATGGTTGATATTCGCTGTTTTTGGTATTGCTTTTCAGTGTTCATTGCCCGATCCGTGGCTATACTCCCCCGAGCGATGTACAGGAAAGGTCAGTATACACGTATATTCCAGCACGACATTGATTTAACCATCCAAACAGGGCGCTATCTTCTACCCAATTGCTATTTCCAACATCATTACGGAGATAATCATCGTCGTGCTGCCATTCATCATGATGCGGAATGTCCAGTTGGCCTTGCACAAGCGTGTAAAGATATTGTGCTCCTTCTTTTCACGTATCAGGTATTGCAATATTTCCAGTACTTTCTGGGCCGAGATAATTGCTACTGGCTAACTCAAAACAGCATCGTCGGCCTTGGAATCACTCACTTAGCCCTCATACCTTCATTTGTCCATTCAACCGACGTCTCCTGTTCGTCATTCCCAACTCCCCTTCCAAATCCCACCCTTCGCCGCTCATTTACCTATACTGACACGTTGAAAAGGGGAAATCATTGACTGGGAAACCGTCGGCCAGGCAATGATGCTAACAACCGTCGTAATCGCCTGCGTCCCGACCCTCTACCATATTTTCGCCGGCCTGCACTCTGGCTTAACTACCACCCAAATACCAGACGGGGTCGGACTCGAGCTTCCGCAAACCAAAGCTAGTGGATATATCAATCAATTCTCATCAGAGGCAAGTCAGTCGCAATCTCGGTCAAGGTCACGCGGACGGCCGAGTAGAAATGGACGGTTCATGTTTGACGGATGGGGAGGTGATAATCGGGTGATCACTCAGGTCTCGTCGGGGTTGGATCCAAATCAGAATAATGAAGGTGGTCGACGCTCCAACTCGAGCGATGGGACAGAAAGTACGCGGCATTTAACGCATGATCTCCAAGGAAAGGGCTCTGTGTTGAGGACGGTAGATGTTACGGTAGAGATTGAGGAGCAGCACCATCATCGGGACCGTCCCGGTCTTTGAGATCCGATAGTATTAGCCTCGGAGTATGTATACCGGGAGCGCACGTATGCTCTGAGCTAGGACAATGATGAATATATAAACTATTTAAATTTCTAGATATGATGTGTCACGAGCATCTGTAGATCATCCATGAGATAGAGGTCTATCTCATTGAGCATCTTTCCGTAAGTATTGGGTCAAATGGCTTGTATTTTTTTTGTGGAAACAATGACATTTTCAATATCATCTTCAGTCACTTCAATAGACCAGAGATATAACTAGAAGTGTTTGGACTGAGATAAGACTAGTTGGATTAGTACTGGAAACGAATTTGATGCATGCACCACAGATCGTGCTATCCCTAATAGCATTGGTCTGTCCTATCATGAATGAGCCCATGTAGAAGGATCTTCTTCATAATCAGAATGCTGGATATTCAGACTTCAAATATATTAGGCAACTCCAGGGATATAACATAATATGAGGCTTGTCAATTGTCTAGTAATATGAGGTTTCGTACCAGTGCCGTCGTTGATCCGAGGCTCGGATGTATAGTTAACTAGCCAGTAGTTAAGTTAATGCGTGTATAGCCTGTTATCTCAGGCCAAATATTGATACCTTTCAAGGTATCAATATTTTATTATGAAACTTTCAGGTCTATTAAAATTGTCATTTGCAATTATAATTGAGAGATCAATTATCTCAATAGTAATCCGAGGTATAGTTCATATCTGATACACTGGTAGTTGTATAGATAGTATCATTATGACCAACCTGCCCTACTATGAACCGGCTATTGGGCTTGCCCCGACCTCTTCCGACAGCCGGCAAAACGAATAGGGGATCACGTGCAGCGAGGGTGTCCCCCCGGAATGACCTGACCATTCCGTGCACGCTGATTGGCCTCGGCCCGGCTGCTCGGCAGCTGGTCCATCGTAACCCGGGTTAGTCAGCACCAAACTGCCAACTGTGAACCCGAAGAAGGAATTCCCAAGAAGGAGTTCCCCCCAATTTCCATATCCTCTCCGCTCTAACCAAGCTGAACTTCACCACCATCCCGGTGTTTCTTCCTTGTCTGGGTTAATTAGAGATCGTCTCTCTTCTGACCCCTTCACAATGAGCTCCCTGAGCATGCGGAGCCTGGCTCCCGCCTCCAAGGTCAGTTACCGGCGCGATCTTTTCGGCCCGAGTGTGAGGTGCGCGACTCTCAACTAACCTGTCTCTTTTCTTGCATGTATAGGTCTCCCGTATTTTAAGGGATCAAAGACGTCTCTTCTCCTCTTCGCGCCCCGCTGGTACGCATTGAGCCTTTTTCTAAACGACCTATTCCACCGTTGTCTTGCGTCACCACTAACCACTTTTTTCTTCGCTCCCATTAGCCCGGATCTTTGGAAACGGACCTCTGCGCGCCAAGGAGAACACCAGCTACCTCGCTGAGAAGTACCCGATCATCGTAAGCCACAGAATCGCCATAAAGGGCTCATCCAGTCGCCATTGAGAAAGAAATCTGACCGGAAATAGGACCACGAGTACGATGCCGTCGTTGTCGGTGCCGGTGGTGCCGGTCTGCGCGCTGCCTTCGGTCTGGCCGAGGCTGGCTTCAACACTGCCTGCGTTTCTAAGCTGTTCCCTACTCGATCACACACTGTCGCTGCCCAGGGTGGTATTAACGCGGCTCTTGGAAAGTACGTCACTCCCCGAAACAACAATCGCATAGCAAGCCATCTGCCGATCTCGAGCTAACGGAGCATCTATATAGCATGCACGAGGATGACTGGAGATGGCACATGTACGATACCGTGAAGGGTTCGGATTGGCTCGGTGACCAGGATGCTATTCACTACATGACCCGTGAGGCCCCCGCCTCCGTCCGTGAGCTCGAGGGCTACGGTTGCCCTTTCTCGCGTACCGAGGATGGTCGTATCTACCAGCGTGCTTTCGGTGGTCAATCTAAGGAGTTCGGTAAGGGTGGTCAAGCCTACCGTTGCTGTGCTGCCGCTGATCGTACCGGTCACGCTCTGCTGCACACTCTCTATGGACAGTCTCTGCGCCACAACACCAACTACTTCATCGAGTACTTCGCTCTCGATCTTCTGATGGAGGACGGCGAGTGCCGTGGTATCATCGCCTATAACCAGGAGGACGGTACCCTGCACCGTTTCAAGGCTCACCACACTGTCCTGGCCACCGGTGGTTACGGACGTGCTTACTTCTCCTGCACCTCCGCTCACACTTGCACTGGTGACGGTATGGCTATGGCTGCTCGTGCTGGTCTGCCCAACCAGGATCTGGAGTTCGTCCAGTTCCACCCTACTGGTATCTACGGTGCCGGCTGCCTGATCACTGAGGGTTCCCGTGGTGAGGGTGGTTACCTGCTCAACTCCGAGGGTGAGCGTTTCATGGAGCGTTACGCTCCTACCGCCAAGGATCTGGCTTCTCGTGACGTTGTGTCTCGTTCCATGACCCTTGAGATCCGTGAGGGCCGTGGTGTCGGTCCTGAGAAGGACCACATTTACCTGCAGCTGAGCCACTTGCCCGCTGAGCTTCTCCACGAGCGTTTGCCTGGTATCTCCGAGACTGCCTCCATTTTCGCCGGTGTCGACGTTACCAAGCAGCCCATCCCCGTCCTGCCCACTGTCCACTACAACATGGGTGGTATCCCCACCAAGTACACTGGTGAGGTCCTGACTGTCGATGAGAACGGTAAGGACAAGGTTGTTCCTGGTCTGTTCGCCTGTGGTGAGGCCGCTTCCGTCTCTGTCCACGGTGCCAACCGTCTGGGTGCCAACTCTCTGCTCGATCTGATCGTCTTCGGCCGTGCTGTCTCCCACCGTGTCCGTGACATCTCTACCCCCGGCAAGCCCCACAAGGAGCTCTCCTCCGACGCCGGTGCCCAGTCGATCAAGGACCTGGACTTCGTCCGTAACGCCGATGGTCCCAAGTCCACCAACGACATCCGTCTTGCCATGCAGAAGGCCATGCAGAGCGATGTCTCTGTCTTCCGTACCCAGGAGTCCCTGGATGAGGGTGTCAAGCGTGTCACTGAAATCGACAGCTGGTACGACCAGGTCGGCACCAAGGACCGTTCCATGATTTGGAACTCCGACCTTGTTGAGACTCTCGAGCTCCGTAACCTTCTGACTTGCGCGTACGTTAAATAACTGAACTCCCCACCAGCCCAATGTTCCTATGCTAACTTATTTACAGTTCTCAAACCGCTCTGGCTGCCTCCAACCGTAAGGAGTCCCGTGGTGCTCACGCCCGTGAGGACTTCCCCGACCGTGATGACGAGAACTGGATGAAGCACACCCTCACATGGCAGAAGAAGCCCCATGGTGAGGTTGAGCTCGGATACCGTGCTGTTGAGGCCAACACTCTGGACGAGTCTGAGTGCAAGCCCGTTCCTCCCTTCAAGCGTACTTACTAAGCTCGCACTTTGTTGAGAGGAGTGAAGCATTTGAGGTTGCTTTGGAAGAATACCACGGACTTGTTTCCGATGCTAATTGAGCAACACATCACCCCAGGCTTGGGCCTGATCTCGAAGGTGGTGATGAGAACAGCTCGTGGCATCGATAAGGAAGTCCACGAAAAGAGCATGTTTTCTATTTGACTTGTGTTACTTACCATCCTGTATAGCCATATTTTCTTTTCCTTTTTATTTTGTCTGACGGCGAAGAGTTGGTGTACTGAGTTCTTTTTTCTCAGTTGTCTCATATCACTGGATTTCTTTTTTGTTAAACAAGTTCCTTTCGTAGTATACTGGTATAATAATGTCTTCCATTGTAATCTCTATCCAAATTTTCAATTGATTTGGTGAGTTAGGGTTACGAACAAAGAATCGGCCGGGTCGATCTTCCAAGTCTCCATAATGAACTCTTTCTCCCTGGTCTTGAGCATTGCAATCTCTATACTACTACAATGGCAAGCCAGGTTATCTCCAGGATTGCCACTCAGTACAAATGAGTAGTATATCGTCAAACCAAAAGACTATTCTGGAACAGAAAGAAATCTACCATGATTGGTCCTCCAAGCACAAGACCCTCTTAAAGAAGCCACATTCTTTGACAGCATGAAGAGGCAAATCCATACAAAGGGACCCAAGAATATCTGCACAATGACCGAGTCCAAACTCGATCTCATTTCATCCCTACACACCTTCAATTTTTCCATCGAGCATAGAAGGGAAACTATTACTCCGACGATGCAACACCCTTAATGCCGATCAGTATCAAAAACTGACGACTCTCATCTCTATCATGTTGGCGCAAGCTGGAAGATCTGGAAGAGCAGCGATAGAGTGCACCGGCGGCAAGCAGTTTTATGTATGCACTGCTGGGCCTTTTCGAGGGTGTTGTTCGATAGACCCTTGTACCGATGGGATATGTCCGGATGATATTTCAGAATCAACGACGAAGCAAGTTACCAAATCTTCAACTACAAGTACAACTAGTAGTATAACTCGAACCAGTCAAACCAATCTTTCTACTTCGGAGGAGGCTTCAACTTCAACCACGTATTCAAGTTCCTCTTCTTCCACTTCCACTTCTACTTCGATATCCTCCACGTCTGATACGACGAGTACCCCGTCTGCAAGCACATCATCAACAACATCTACGACTACTGCAACCCAGACAGCAGAGAATACCTCTTCAAGTGATTCGAGTTCTAGTCACACTGGCACGATAAGTGGTGCTGTAGGCGGCGCACTGGCTGCGATTCTCCTTGGTATCCTTCTTTTCTTCTGCCTCAAACGACGTCGAAAGAAGACCAAAGTCAAAGTCACCATGGATCGCTCTACATCAACCGAATCCCTGCGATCTGGAGACCGCGCTCATCCTACAAGCAACGGTCCCTCATCAGTAGACGCCGTACTGGGTGCAGGTGCAGGCGCAGATGCCCAAGATAACCATCATTCCACTGGCAAGTATACCACTCGATCCAGCCAAGACAGACGAGAAAACCACTAACTAAATAAAAGACACTACACCGTCGAACGAAACTCCGATATCTAGCCTGGGAGATCTAAGGTACTATAATCCTTCGACAATCTCATCTCTAACCCTATCGACAGCATCGAATTCAACAACACCATCTACAAAAATAACCCTAGCACCACTCCTTATTCCCCCTGTCAAAGAAGCACCCGTCTCTGTTAATCACCCTCTATCTCCATTGGCTGCGGGTTACATCCCAGAATTAAATGATACAGGATTTCGTTGGGGAAGACTGGAATTACCAGAACAACCATGCTCGGAATTAATCAATCAACCAAGAAACAATTATCCTCGATCTCCAGGTCCTCAGTATCAAAATCCTTTTCCCGCAGGCTCTGAAACATGCAATGGAAATGCGATGAATTCTACAGGATTAGGGCCAGGGTCAGGGATGGGGTTAGGTAAAGGAGCGTTGACATCCCGATACACGGCTCGAAAAATAGTGACGAAAGATGGGATTATCATGAGTGCGAATCTAGATCGAATGTCATGTATCAATGAGGAAGAGTCAGGTTCCCCAGTCCCAGCCACAAGACGTCCCAGTGCGAGTTCGAACTCACCTGGTCCTGCTTCTCGTTCCCGATTTAGTGCTGCTTCAGCGTGGCGGGCAAAGAAAGGGAAAGCAAAGCAGAATGACCATGTTATGAGTTTTATGGAATATGATGATTTGGGGAGTGCGAGTGCTAGTATTGAGATGATTGAGACGGGACTTAGTGGGCATCGTACTAGTATTGGGACTGCGACTGCTGCTGGGACTGCGACTGGGGATTTGTCGGGGTTAGGGATGAATTTGGTGAATGTTGAAAATAGTCAGGAGAGGAGTGGGTTGTCTGTTCGTGGAGATTTACCTGCTTTTAAGTCTGATGGGTTCCTTGGTGGTCAAAAAAGTGCTGGTGAAGGGAGGAAGTTCTCGTGGGAGGATTTAGAGAAAGATCCAAGGGAGACTTGAGACTTGAGATTTGATGGATTCTTTTTTTTTTTGGATTGTTTTTGTCTGCATCTGCGTCATGTTATACCCCTGTTCTTCTCATATGACTGTTAATGACTCCTTTGATACAAGTTTATACTATTGAACTTTCATTACTGTGTCCATTCTACTAGAAATCCAATTCATATCACATAATTTGTCTAACCGAAATCATAAATACCAATAGGTATTCGCAGTGCTAATCTTTTCATGGTAAACTTTTAATTTGAACCGATCTCAATTCCATCCCATCCCAATCCATCCCATCTAGATATCACAAGAAAAAAGCAGTGCATTACAAAAGCTTCTTAAGAACGGCAGTCTGTTCCAAAACAGCCCGCTTGCTGGTACCACCAACAGCATCCTTAAGCTCAACGGCACGTTCATAGTCAAGGCAAGTCTGCACATCATCTCCGAAACGAGCATCAACGGCCTTGAGCTGCTCCATCGAGAGCTTGTCCATGGGGATACCGGTGTTCTCAGCAAGCGCAACGACACGGCCGGAAATGTGGTGACCCTCACGGAAAGGAACACCCTTGCGGACGAGATAGTCGGCGATCTCGGTGGCCAGCATCTCCGGGGCCAGAGCGGCGGACATTTTCTCCGGGATGGTGGTCAGAGTGGACAGAACGCCGGTGGCGATTTGGATGCTGTCGCTGACAGTCTTGATGTGGTCGAGGAGGGGCTCAATACTCTCTTGCAGATCCTTGTTGTAGGTAGTAGGAAGACCCTTGATGGTGCACATCAGACCAGCCATCTGACCGAAAGCACGGCCTGACTTGCCACGGAGAAGTTCCAGAGAATCTAAACAGCATTAGCATAAATTGAAGCCAGGAATTGCTGCACGGGGTTATCATCTAGACATACCAGCATTCTTCTTCTGAGGCATCAGCGAAGAACCAGTAGAGTAAGCATCAGACAAACGGACAAAGCCGAATTCCAAACTGCTGTAGATAATCAAATCCTCAGCCCAGCGAGAGATCTTCAGCATGAAAGAGCTGCCCCACTGCATAGTCTCCATAGCAAAATCACGATCACCGACAGTGTTCATGGAGTTATACAGAAGATCATCGAAACCAAGCTCCTTAGCCATAGCATGACGATCAATCTGGAAGGGGTTACCAGCAAGAGCACCACAGCCAAGAGGACTGCGATTAACACGAGCAATAACCTCACGCAGACGCTGCAACTCGCTAGCAAAAGCAGTAGCATGCGACAACATCCAGTGGGACCAACGAACAGGCTGGGCCTTCTGGAGATGGGTATAACCCGGCATGATGATTTCAATTTCCTTCTCAGCACGGGCAACAGAGACCTTAATAAGGTCGCAAAGGTGAGAGTCCAAAATGCGCAATTCATCACGTAGCCAGAGGCGCATGTCGGTAGCGACTTGTTCATTGCGCGAGCGACCAGTGTGCAATTTACCGCCGATTTCCTTGCCGATGATTTCGGAGAGACGGCGTTCGTTGGCGGTGTGGATATCTTCGTCATTCTCTTTAGCTTCAAAGGTATTGGTGCTCCATTCTTGGGCGATTTGCGCGAATCCGCGCTCGATCTCGGCGAACTCGTGGGCGGTTAGGATGCCATTGTTCATGTTTGCGCGGGCGAAAGCAATTGAGCCGGCGATGTCTTGTTTCCACATCACTCTGTCGAAGGGGAGGGACATGTTATACTGCATCATGAGGGGGTCGATGCCCTCTGGAGATACAAATTGTGGTGAGCATGGTTATGAGTCAATGCGGGGGGTGGAGTTTGGGGGAGGGTAGGGTGAGGTCTAAGTATTTGGGGAGATTAAGAGGAATTGAACATACCGGTGAAACGACCTCCCCAGAGCATGTTCTCGGCGACACCTTTGGGATTGCTCATCTTTGCGTTTGTGTTGAGTTAAAAAGAGAAGAAAGTGGGATGTTTGAAGAACGAACGGCGGAGGCGGAGGAATTGGCGGGAATGATAGTCGGGGCACTAAGCCCCTTTGGGAGAGCAGCCGAGTATACTACAGAACAGCATTTATAAGATTGATTGTTATACTCCATGATTATACTCGAATAAGAGAGGCTGAAGAGCGTGTAATGATAGTTGAATGAAAATAAACAATGAATTGGAGGATCCAGTGCTAGTATATGTACAGGTCATGCGTGTATATGGAGTGGAAAAGAACAGTCCCCGACCCACCAGACGGGATCAAGTCTATGAGACGCCCAGTGTGCCGGGAAGAAACAGCCAAAAGCGAGGGCATTGGCAGAGTGGGAAAAATGATAGCCCAGAATAACAGAGATGGAGAGTGTGAGAGCGAGTGAGTGATAAGAGCGAGAGTTGTATCGAGAGGAAAAGTCATTAAGATTGCCCACCAGGCGTCCCCACAGAAGTTGATCACGAATTTCTCGTCTCTTCATGGGTACGTCGGAATTGGAGAAGCGGAGATGGGCTCACAGAGCCCGTTCATCATAGAAAGGAAAGATCGCAATGAAAAAAAGAGAAAGAACATCTGAGAAAATCACCGGGGAGCCTTTTAGCTCACCTGGCGATAGCCACTGTTTCTCCATTCAGTTGACTTCCAGTCATTTTGGAAATTCTGTGCGTCGGTACGCTCGTTGGTGTAGCGAGCGTCGTCCAGGGCATATTCGAGACGGCCCTTACGGCGCTGACGCAGGCACCAAAGCAGGAATCCAGCGATGAGGATCACACCGGCGGCCGAGGCGCCGACGTACACACCGACATGGGCACCAGTACCGAGATCATCCCATTTCTCGGACAGGGACTTCTTGGGCGGTTTGTTCAACTCGTCGAGGACTGTAGAGTTACCATCGGCCACCTTGATACTTTGCCAGTCACCGGTCTTGTCGCCATAAGTGTATTCTTTGCCGGAGTGGAAATCTTGGATACGAATCTTTTGAACGGTCATGGTGAAGGGAGCATCGTCATAGTCGACCAGACCACCGGCCCAATCAACGGTCCCCTGAGCAGCGGATTTGGTACCGGCGGGCCAGTTACTGATCTTCACCTGACAGGGGGTCTGGGGATAGTTCTTGCCGCCGAGGGTGTTGCCCTGGTCGTAATAAACGGTACGGACAATCTTGTTATCGATCCACCACTCCAGCCTGTCATGATCCCAGTAGGTGGTGTAGTTGTGGAATTCGGTATCGGCATTGGGAACATAGTGGAAACCACCGCGGTCAAAGGTCGAGTCGTTACCCTTACCGAAGAAGTTGCTTTGCACGGAGGAAGTATTGTAACCGACCCATTCCCAATCAATCTCATCCAGGTCATCGGACTCGAGAACGACACTGCTAATAATACCGGCACCCTTGGCCATCTTAACCCAGGACTCGACGACACCGAAGAAGATATAAAAGTTGGACTGCAGCAGAGTAGACTCCTTTTCCTTGTGGATGGTGAATTCGGCACCATCATCGACATAGTCGATTGAGCCGGTGCTCATGTTCCAAATGGTGGTGTCGAGGGTGTCATTGAAGTAGAACGTATGCTCCGTACCGAATGCCGGGTCTGCTGGACAACCATCCTTCTTGGTGGGATCGCATTCACTGAAAGTTTGGGCAAAAGCCGAGCCAGCTAGAGCCGCGACGGCGGCGAGCTGATAGAAGGCCTTCATGTTTGTTTTCTTCTCTCCGAATATCTCAGTTGTTGTCTAATCAATTGATTGCTGAAATTGTTTTGTTTTGATTTGTTTGTTGTTTTCTTCTCTCGCTCTGTTAATTCCCAGAAATAATACTGCAAAGGCAATCCGATAAGTGAGTGGATACGAGGAACAAGCCTCGAAAGAAACCTCTCGAAAGGTAACAAGTACCTAACTAGGTTTCAAAAGAATGGACGGGCGATAAAAACAATCGCACCGAGTAAAAGGATTGGAAGGAAAGCCGGCAGTTATTATTGGGAAGCGAGGATGAAGAAAGAGAAGGTCTTCTCTCTGGGGGGAGGGGGAAAGAAAAAGAGTGAGACGAGAAAGACGCCAGGGACCAGGGGACCATCGCGCCACTCAGTGTTTAGCGCAGGGCCTAAAGTGGATATGGAAGCACCGGTAAGGGGAAATCTGCACGCCGATTGTCTCTGAATCCAGCATGAAGCAGAGACAGTGGGGCATCCATAGTGCATCCGTCTAAACCAGAAGTGGGAATAGCTTCAGCTGGGCAGCAGCCCCGTGCCTGGGCCTAAACCAAATTTGACCCGGTTGACCACACAACAACCATTGGGGGAGTAGAGAATTCTGGGGATTCATTGGGTCGTGATAAGATCGAGATACAGGAAATGATGATATTACAGAGGTGATACTGTGTAGCCTGTAATTTGTGATTGACTGATATTAATCGGAGGAGAGTGTATGAAGAAGAAAAGAAGTGGAGGAGTTCATCCGTTCAAGTCTAGACTCAACTTGGCCCCTTTTTTACTTCCACTTACACTTACACTTCCACACTTCAATATTTTACTGTACTACTACACACTACATCCCTCGATGTTATTTTCTTGTTTTTTTTTTTATTCTGTTGATCGGAAATAATTAATCTCATTTAAGTTCCTGTTTCCCATCGCCCCGCCAGTCTCCATTCTCATTTCCTGCTGGAACCCGCGGGTCCCCGACTTTTTCAAGGTGGGCTTCCGGTGGGGATTGTTCATACAACAGAAGACCCCTGAATTTGAGTGATGGGTGATATCTCAATGAATATACATATTAATAGATTTTCACGGGTTACTATGTACTCTGTAATACAGATTCATCTCCTGTACTACAGGTGTATATAGACATGGGGCATCATGAGTATAACCCTACGTGGACTGTATTGTTGCATCTGACCAACAACACTGCATCAAACACATCAAAATTGGGTCTGGTCGATCAACCTTGATCTACGGTGCAGTCTCGTGTGATGTTCTTTTGTGTTCCTGTGTGGTATAAGTACTAATCCAGCCTGGAAATTGGTTGTATCACTTATCGCATTCCTCAGGGGTACATCTGCATTACCTGCAAATGCAGACAATCTCCATATGCAGTCCGCTTGTCCTGCCACATCGTGTCTTGTCTAACTTCGCATTCCTCTTTTCCGTAATTCACAATTCGCTCTCTGTACTAACTAAATATACTCCGTACATCTGACAAGTTCATCCTAAAAGACCCATACTTAGTCCAAGTATGATCAAAGTGGCTGTTCCCGAAGTTGTACCGAGTGGATTTGCTCCGCTTGACTACAGAATGCACCGAGACTAGATAAATTAGCGTACGTTGTGGCGTCGAGGTCTAAAAACAGAATCCATCGAAGGGTCTAATATAGAGTATGTAGGTATACTGAGCACTGTAGTAAAAATCAGATCATTCATTATCGTAAGCTCATCCATCAGCATGACAATCCCATCTAAACGCCGTCATGATCGCATCAAATTAGTAGTACCCCAAGGTACTTCAAGCCAATCCTCCTCCCGAATAACTCATGTCAATTCCCATCTTGACTCCTATGTTCACTCTCATTTGATCTTTAATCCGTCACATAAATCTTGGCAGGCCGACGCACATCATCCGTATAGTACTCATCGCGATACCGTCTCGACGAACTACGTCTCGGCTTCTCAATATAATCCACTCGACCATCACGACTGCGACGTCTACGCTCCCTCGATCTAGTAGATGGTGGTCGATATCCGACGTCGGGTTCACGTCCACCACTGAAAGCACCAGGCAGACGGAAAATATGCCATAACCAGATGATTAGGAGAGTTCCAGCGATCGAGCCAATAACAATGCCGGCTATAGCACCACCGCCGATGGTACTGGGACAGCCTTCGGGGGCACGGGCGACGAGATGATTGAGTGGTGCCTATATTGCATTAGAATTGGATATGAAAAATATATTTCCTCGGGTGTATAGTACTACTATACAGTGGGATATATGTAATGGAGAGGATTGGATGAGCCGTGGGTTGAGTCGACGGGCCGACGACGTACCATTGGGACTGGACCTGCGGATTCGCAGTTTCAAATTGATCTGAAGTAGATCTTGTTTATTTGTGAGATTCAAATGGAGGATGATTCAAATCAATTCAGATCGATTCAAAATTGGTCGAATTGATAGGGTATATGGAGGAAGTGCACGATATGCACCAAAATGGGAATGGCTGGGAGTGGCCAAGAGAAGAAAAAATAACAAAAGAGCTTCAATGAGGCTGCTCAGCAACTTTATAAGAAGAGCTCACTCTGATCTAATCCACTTGATACACTAATCATAACTCGCACGATTCTCTAATTTACTCCAGTCCAAATTATACTGTGCTCAACATACTATACATAGTAATGTACTGCGTTGAAGTGTTGCTGCTTCTCCCCGCTGACGTCAAACCAGCCACGCCCCCCCCCCCCCCCCCCCCGCCCCCATCGCCCCCTCGCAGGGGGACCTCCCCTCCTCCCCCCTCTTTCACCTCGCCAAATTGGTTTTTAAACCCCTGTCGTGTTGATCGACTGGGAATTTTTTTTCACTTTGAGTTCCCGCTTTCATTGAGCCGAGGTGTTTGCTCAAAGACAAGCCTGCTGCAAGTCTGCAATTTACTGATACTTTTTTTTCTACGGGCGGGGCTGGATGGACTTGGTCATGACGCGCAGCTTGTTCCCCCACCTGCATAGAATTGTATTCATTCAATTGAAGAGCTATCGACCAGTATTGACTGATGCTATCTCCCTAGTGTAAGAATTACTTCAATTGAATATGTCCCGGTGAAGGGGGTACATCTCCAGTCTCCCAATCTGTCGCTTCTTTACCCAGTTGAAATTCAATCGTGCCACCCTCAACCATCACATCTTCATGCTCGAACCAGTTCTTTGTCCACTGTTTGCCATTGATCTGCACCCCTTGTACAAAATATCCCTCATCAAGACCTGTGGCAGTGATCCGCAGTGTCTTGTCCCCGTTGATAGTCATATTCAAATCCGAAAACCATGGTGACGATAACAGGTAAACGGGTTGCGTGACGACCGGGTAGATCCCAAGCATCTGCCATAATAGCCAGGAATTCATTGCACCAGCGTCACTATTTCCGGGGATTCCGTATGCGGCGTCTTTGAAGCTGTCATGTCATTTCTGTAAGCAGGTTCTTACTTTTTCTTCCTCTTGAAGACAAGGGTTGTTATCCGGAAGGATGCGGGTTACAAAACGTACTATTGGTTCGCGAGGCTGCGGGATTGCATCACGCTCTTGGCTTGTTTGTTGATGTAGTTATACAGGTAAGGTGTGGCGAAATCTGGCTCATTTCTGCGTTTGATTGTTTTCAAGATTAGCATTCGTAGCAAACTTGATGTTTGCTGCTGTTGGAGAGTTTGACTTACCCGATATTGATTAATGTCGTGATGCCAGCTCCGTTGGCACCGAGATTCTGCACGGAAGTGTTTGGTTTGAACTATTCAGTTCATGATGATGTTAATTCATTCTATCTGTCATTCTGCTGTAGTAGAAGGTAGAACTTACCATCATATCCAATCGCGATTCAAACGTCTTCGCTCCGCCCATCAAGTGGATTAATGTCTTCACATCATGCGGAACCACAAAGGAATATTCTATGAAAATTGTTAGCACAGCCAATCCAGTATCTCCAAAAAAAAAAAAGAAAAATATATATATATATATATATATATATCAAAGTAAAAGCTAAGGGGTATGGAATGTTCTCACCCCACGGAATCCCCTCATAGCTCACATCCATCCACTCACACCCCCCACACAAACGCGGATCATAAGAACTATCATTAAACCGCCCATCCGCAAGTCTAGGTGCCAAAAAGCCCTTAAACCCAAGACTCTCGACATTTTCATCCCAAATATTCTGCCATCCCGCAGACCGATTCATATACTTTTCCACATCCCCAGGCATTTCACCCCGGGCAACCTGCGCCACCGCAAAATCATTGAGACTATACTCGACCGTCCGCGATATACACCGCGTATTCCGATCCTGCGATACATACCCCAACTCTTTCCAGTCATCTAGTGCCCCGCGTCCTTCTTTCGTGCTGGCTGTGAAGTCGGTCGGGTCAAAGGTATTGTATGGTGTGACCTCTGCATCTTTAATCATTGCAGCATACCCTTCAGTCCAATTGATTCCTCCGCGCAGGCCTTTCACGTAAGCGTCTGCGAGTACATTGTCTGCGTCTGATCCGCCCTGTACGAGTCCATTCCAATTGCCTGAGCGTCCATCTGGCATGAACCCTGCGTATCTATCATACAACAATAATGTGAGCTCAGAGGGAGAGATGGGTGGTGTAAGGATCGACTTACTTCCAAATATCAATCAAGCTACGAATCATGGACTCGTAGTATTTTGGTTGAAAAATATGGTAAAAGCTAACCGTGCAGCGAAAAATATCCCCTAGAAATCAAAATCAGATAATGCAAATTATGAAAGTAAGGCAGAGAAAGTTCCTCTTATGCAAACTCACACATAGTGTAAAAATCATCCCAATAAGGCTCACCAGACTCCCATAATGGATTCTCCCCCGTCCGATCAGAAGGCATGAGATGCATGAAATAAAGAGAACTATAAAGTAATCTGACATGAGTCAAGTTCTCCTTATCATCGATAGGAATCTGAATTTTATCAAAAACATCCTGATTCCATTCCTTCACCGTATCAGCGACAGTATCATTTAACTTCCAGGAAGGAATTTCTTTCCTGATATGTGATTTCGCCCGATCAGTTGATATAAACGAGATTCCCACGCGAGATGTAACGTGTGAAGCAGGGCCATCATTCCAGGATAGAAGTACGCCGACGCGATCATTCATTGGGCCCGAAGCGATTTTATCAGACTGATTACCGAAATGAGGCTGACTCGTACCTCCGTTAGCGAGATTCTGGTATCGTGGCATGGGATCTGTATTTGGTCCGGAGAATGCTTGTGCTTTACTGGGTCGACTGTTGAATTCTCCATGGAAGTAGACCGTAAATGGGGCTCCTGTGAACTTCATTAGATACAGTCTTCTTCAGGGTTAGTTTGTGATTGAATCAATACAAACCATTGTTCCAACCACCTGCATAAGTCCCGTATCCACTATATGCCTGTCCATCATCTTCAATTTGAATCTCGCCTCCGGCAAATAATTGGCCATCTGCATCGCCAGGGGAAGCCGGAAGATACTTTTCATCGTGAGTGAGCCATTTCTACGAGAAGACGGATAAACTTAAAACTCACATGCGATAAATCAATCAGAATATTTTTCTCGCCTTCAGGAAAAGAGTACTCCAAAATCCCCGCATGTCGAGACGCAGAAAGTTCAACCTCAACACCACTCTTCAACTTCGTCTTGAAGTATCCCACACTCGCAACGTCATTTCCAATCTATATAGAACAATTATCAGCAATCCACACTCCTCGAACCCATCACATTTGCAAATTTCAACTCACCCTGGACTGACTATATGTCAAATTATCCAAAACATTTACCCCTTCTAACTCCGTTAACGGCATCTGCGAAATAACCCCATACTTAGGCGCACCCCCAGTCCCACTCTCATGCATCATACTGAATCCCGTAACATTTCCATCCGGAGTCCATCCACCATTCAATACAGCCGTCGACCAATTCGCCGCCGTAGAATCAATACCCAACTTCACGACGCCGAATGGTCGTGCTCCGCCAACGAAAATGTCACCGCCGCCAAACCCAGTTCCATCAGGTCCTTCGGCACCAATGAATGGGTTTACGTATTTTGATAGACCCGGATCCGGGGCTGGTTGTTCGGTGGCTGATGTTGGGGTTGTGTGTATTAGACTCGCTATTGCGAGGGTTGAGTAGATTTGTAGATGCATGGACTTAGTGCCTGTAGAGGCCTGACCTTTTTACCTGGGTAGGTAAATAAATTTCGAAAATTCCGACAGTGAGGTTAGGAGGACGGGATGTCAGGTTTATACTAAATATTACCGGCACTTGAAATCAAGGCTTAGAGGAAGTATAGTAAATACAGAGGTCGAATCGAGAAGCTAGGATTGTGCTTTGTCTTAAACATTCCCCAGCCCCATGTCCAGATCCAGCATATTCCCAGGTGTAACCCCCAGTTCTCAAGACTGAATAACTCCGTACTCGAATTGGATACACGGGTTATCATTTCCTTGCTAGGAAATTATTCATCCTATGATATTGGAGATGGCACTGCCGAAAGGTATACCCCGCTTCCATGCTCTGCTGCAAAGTTGAAGTAGACACTTATACTTAGCCGTGCAGGGACGTACCGATCGGCAGTTGGGAATGTAACACTTGATGGGATATGTGGGGATTGAAAGTGCAATTGTCGAAGCTTGGGCGATGATCAGTGCGGAGAGGTTGAGGGAGTCGAGGCTGCAGTGTGGGGTGAAGCATAGAGATTGAGACTCTGGTAGGTAATCGTGAGAAAGAGTGCCGAATGATCGTAAACATTACTAACTACAGAGGTCTACTTCAAGTTTAAAGCTGAACCCAGCAATTGCACATACTAATGTAAGAGGAATCCACTGAGAAGCTTAGATGAAAGAAATGTATTCAAATCCATAACTCCGAACCCATGATATCATCGAAAACAGCAAAGACAGCACCTATCCAGCCAGGCATCTATATCCATGGATGCAGAAAAGAAATCATGCACGCGTCATCTTTAATTACTACCGACCCTCAATGTAGTCTCTGTTCTCAATCGTGACACTCTTGGTCATGTGGTTGACCTTGTAAACACCGACAAGACGCGAGGCAAGCTCGAACATGTTGTTTCGCAAAGAAATGACAACGAACTGTGCGTTCTTTGTCCGCTCCTTGATATAGGATGCAACAATTGAGACCTGATGGCAATCGTTAGTATACTGCATTTTGTAAATGATGGTCATGGCAGAGAACTCACATTTCGGAAATCCAGCGCAGCATCAATCTCATCCATGACATAGAGTGGTGTCGGCTTGTAGTGGTGCAGAGCAAAGACCAGCGCCAAACTGGACAGTGTCTTCTCACCACCAGACAGGTTACCGATGTTCTTCCAGCTCTTCTTGGGCGGCATGACTGAGAACAAGATACCCTCAGAGAAAGGATCCAGTGAGTCGACCAACTCCAATTCGGCATTACCACCCATCGTGATCATTTGATACATCTCCTTCAGCCGGAGAGAGATGATACCAAATCCTTCCATGAATCCATTCAGACGGGCAGAACGGAGACCATCCAGGCGGGACTTGGCGCTATCACGGGAAGTCAAAGCAGTGGCCAGGTCTGCGGACCGTGCCTCGTGTTCGGCGGTACGACGACGGTATTCTTCAATTACAGAAAGATCCACAGAAGCGTTCTGGACCTTCTCTTCCAAGGCAGCAATGACAGCTTTCAAGGACTCCTTGTTCATCGCATCAAGCTCGTCGTTGGTGTAGGTTTGCAGCTCCATGGCCTGTTGCTCCTCGCCTAGGTCGCTGACGTTTTGCAAGGAAAGTTTCGAGAGCTTCTCCTCCCAGTAACGGCTGCGCTTCTGGTTTTCCGCAAGAGCCTTCTGGTTCTCGTCAAGCTTGTTTCGCATCTCGATCTCAGTGGCACGAGATTCGTTCAACTCAGCCTTCTTATCATCCAGCTCTTGCTTGAGGGCCTTGAGTTCACCCTTCTTGGTCTCGAGAGCCTATAATAAAGTTAGTTTGATTGATCAACAAGACATCTTGGCAAGGAGCTTACCTCTTCAGCTTCTTCGGCCTTTTCCCTCCAGCCAGAGGCATCAGTGGCTTGGTTCGCGACATCTTCCTCCAATTTTTCCAGGTCTGCCGAAATCTGTTCGAGCTCCTTTTCGGAACCATCACGGGCCTTGGAGTGCTTGGTAATAAGCTTCTCATTCTTAGACTTCTGCACCTCAGCGTTAGAGATCTCTTCGGTCAGCAGGTTGATCTGCTCCTTCAAGCCATCAACCTTGGCCTTTTGTCCACGAAGACGAACACCACCGACTTCCATGATCTTGCCCTGCAAGGTCTGGATCTCCTCCTCGATACCGCTTTTCGCATTGTTGAGTTCCTCGATCTCGTTGTTCACAGCATCGATTTGCTCCTCGAGGGCAGCAGACTGAGACTCGTCGGATTCAGATGGCTTGTGCTCCGCGCTCAGCTCTTTCACACGCCGCTGGGCATCGACGAGACTGCGCTTAGTACTGTCAATTTCAATCATGATCTTTTGAATCTTTGTCTCGACACGAGGGAGTTCGTCGATCTTCTCGCGCATCTGCGATTCGATGTTTCGTTGCTTCTCCTGGAAGTGCTGGAACTTCTTCTCCAGTTCCTCAAGATCAGACTCGAGCCGGTTAACTTGGTCCTTTGTAGTATCCGCGACTTGCTTCGATGACATGGCGCCCCGTGCAACGCGAGTACCACCACCACTCATCGTACCAGAAACATCGATTAGCTGGCCATCCAGCGTCACTACTCGCCACCGACGCGCGCCGTAGGCAATGCGGTTGGCTTGTTCGAGGTCCTTAGCCACGAGCGTATTTTGCATGACGCTGTAGAACGCCGGTGCAAACTTAGGGTCTTTGGGCTTGACGAGATCGTATAGACGCGGCACACTCTCCGGGGTATAAATACTCGACATATCACGACGAGGCAGGCGATCCAGAAGAATAAAGTTGGCTCGGCCGAGGTTGTTCTTGCGTAGATAGTCAATGCACTGTTGACCAACCTCTACGGTTTCCACCACCATGTTGTCAAGAGCCGGGCAAGCAGTAGAAATCGCAACATCGTACTTCTCGTCGATGGTTCCCAAGTTTCCAAGGCGGCCATGGAATCCGTCGATACGTCCGGACTCCTTCAAACGCATCAAACCTGTCAACACACTACCGCGGTTCTGGGTGTTCTGCAGGCTGACTCGTGCTTCGTCGGCTTTCTGTCGGGCACCGGATACATGCGCTCGAACTTCAGGCTCCCGAGCCACGTACTTCTTCAGGTCATGCTTGAGCTTCTCAATCTCACCCTCCAGGGTTTCCTTTTGAGCTTGTCGCTCCTCGAGATCGGTTTGCTTCGATTGCAGCGTCTCCTCGATTGTGCCGATCTTGCCACGCGCTTCCTCGAGCAAAACAGCGCCGGCGTTGCTCCTTTCGCGAAGAATGTCAAGCTCACTCTGAGCAACAGCAGCAGCAGATTGCTTTTGGTTGATTTTCTCGTTCCAGGGCTCGAGAGATTTTTGTTTGGCGGCGATCTGGTCAGAGAGGCCTTGGGTTTTGCCTTTGAGACTTTCACGGATGGAGTCCAGTTCTTTTTCTTCCGCTTGCATCTCCTGTTCAAGCTGCGCGGTCTCGCCGGTTTTTCTCTCGATGTCGTCAGAATATTTCTCGACCATGCTTTGGCACTCAGATGCGGCAAGACGGCTGGTCTGCATCGTCTTCTCCAGCTTCTTCTGCTTGTTGACCAAGAATTTCTTCTTCTCCTCAAATTTAACAGACTCCTTGTCGTACTTCGCCATTTCCTTCATCAACCCTTGAGACTCCTTCTCCATGGTCTCCCACTCGCGTGAGGCACGTTTGTAGGCTTTCTCAAGCTCCTTGATGCCGGACTCGTTGCCTTCGTGTTTTTCTAGCTCCATATTCAACTGCTCTTGCATCTGCAGAATGGCTTCTTCAGTGACACGAACGTTATCGGCACATTCGGCGATGTATATTTGATAAAGTGCCGACTGCTTCTGGGACAATTCATTTTCTTCGACCATGTATGCCACGGCCTGATTCTTTTTATCCTCGAGCGCCGTCTTCTCTTTCTCGACATGTTGAACTCGATTGTTTTTCTCCACACAAACATCATTGAAAGTTTCCAGCTCGGCGGCTGCCTCGTCGATGGGAGTTTTATACTTGGATGTTCCAATGATATCTTCTAAATATTCAAGCAGACCCTCGTCATGCTCGTTGGCAGCCTTGGCTTTCATCTGGGCAATGGACTCGACTTCACCTTGCAGAATCAAGAACCGCTTGTGATCGAGATCGATTCCACGATCACGGAGGAAGGTCGTGACCGTTGTAAAATTTGTCTCTTTCTTGTTCATATAGTACTTGCTGCTATTGTTCCTGAAGGCCCGACGAGAAACAATCAAGTGAGAATCGGGGATAACTTCATGGCCGCCATCGGGAAGATCGAGCACTTGCTCAAAGTGTACCTCTACCTCACAGAATGGGAGGTCGGGATATTGGGCAGAATTATGGATGAGCGCGGAAATTTTGCCTTGTCGCATTTTGCTGGCACGGAAACCAAAGACAAACAACAAAGAATCAATTACGTTCGACTTGCCGGATCCGTTAGGTCCGACCACAGACGAAAAAGAGGCGTGGAAGGGACCAACGACCTGCTTCCCGGCGTAACTCTTGAAGTTGTTAAGGATCAAATTTTGAATAATCATTCGGGGCTTGACTTCCGCAGGTTCGGCGGGTGCTGGGGCTGTCATATTCCTAGACTTCATGACAATATCCATGGGCTTCTCCAGTACAGTCGAGTTCGGATTGATGTATGACACTTGGGATCGCGGTTCTTCGGCGGGCTTTGATGGCGACGACTGGTTGACGGCGGACTCGGTGATATCGGTGAGAGGAGGCACGCTCTCCCTTTGAGCGCGTGCTTCGGATTCGGGCGATGCAGACGGCTCTGGAGTAGGGAGTGAGCCCTTGGCCGCTTTAGGAGTAATTGAGCCACGGCTCTTGCGGGAAGCCATACTTTGTCTTTTTAAAGCCGCCGTGTTAGAAGGTGAGCCGGGTTCAAGCTCGGCAGGCTCGATACTCTTCCTCTTCAAGGCCGCTTGATGCGAAGGAGAATCGGGGTCGGCAACCACGGAAACCATGCTGGGACCTTCATCATTTTCATCATTTTCATCATTCTCGGTGTTTTCGTTATTTTCATCGTTCTCGTTCCCGTCGGTTTCTTCAGCCTGGGAGGCCTCTGACTCCGATGCGACTGAAGCGACCGATTGCCGGGACTTGCGCGTCGGCTTCACGGTGGCGGGTGTTACGGGATCTAATGTCATTCTCTTCGAGCGGGATGCGCGTTTAGCTTGCTTGGGGACGGGTGTATAATCCTCCTCTTCCTCTGCGCTCTCTTCGTCGTTGTCATGGTTAGAGGGCGTGGGCGTCACGTTTCCGGGGTCCTCTGATTCAGATGTTTCTTCAACAACATAGCTCCTGCGAGGAGCGGAACGGCGCGAGGGCCGACCCTTTGCGAGCGAAGCCATTTCAAATCAGTTGGGACAACTGCGTCATGGGCGGCGAGGGGTGGTGTGGGATGGAGAGAAGATGAAGGAGAGAGGGGAGGTCCAACGTGTTTATTTTCCGCCCAAAAGGGAATGGCGCGCCCATCTGCCACAACACAAAGCTGCACGTCTTTCACCGCCTCGGTGGATCCTCCCTCCATGCGACGAACTGCGTGAACTGATAGACTTGGGAACCTGTGAGCTTGTGACCTGGTTGTTGAAGTTTGTGGAAATCTGGAGAACTTGCGAATAGGCCAATTCCAACTTCTGCCTTTGTCTACACTTCTCTATTCATCATGGCGCAATGGGAGAGGTTCGATCACATCTTCAGCTTCAATAAGAAGTATTCCTACGATTCAAAAATAGTCGACCAGATCGTCGCCAATCGCCGTTCTCTCGAGGGACAACTCTTCGCGGACCGCTTACTTGGGTTACTTGGTATCAAGGGAGGTCAGTACTATGCTAACGTGTAGTTGCAAACTCATATGGTGTACACTCCTAGCTAATCATTTGCCTTCACAGTGACCAAGGTTTACCCGCCCAAATCCAATGCAGACCTCCGATCTCTTATAGACCACATTGTGGCTTCTGAATTAGACATTCATCACAAGCAAGCCTTGATCTACTATCTTCTCAAGGATTGTCGAAATGCGCCAAACGCTGCGGCAGACTTTGCGAGTTCATGCCACTTGCCGGAGAAATACCGTCTCTTTATCGAAGGTCTTTGGCACATGGACCGTCTAGACTTCAGGGTATGTATTCCAAGAGATCACCATTTACGCAGCGGTTGATATACTTACTAGGTTCTCAGAGCGCAATTTCATACCTCGCCGAACCCTCCCTGATCCCTACCTTCCCTGACGAAATTCTTTATGCCCTTACCCTTACAAAACTTCCAAAGCATGATGACAATCTTACGATCACCTACTACCTCGCCGCAGCTCCTCCTTTGGCTACTGAGAAAGTCCAGCGCGCGTACTTCGAGACTCTCTGCAGATCCAATGTCACTGAGGCCTTCTACTTTTCTCGCAGATACGACGACAATAACCGTCAAGGGCTCTTCGGACAACTCGTTGAGTTTGTACTCAAGACACCAGCCGGCCAGCACCGCAGCAGACGGGCAATGGACCTTGTTGGACTTCCTCTAGACGAGGACGAAGCGCAATGGTTCGAGGAAACATTACTACGAGGGAATGCAAGCTCACTCCCGGGGGCCAAGGACACGGTGATGATGCGCCGATTAGCTATCGGGCAGATGGATGGACTGGCCCCCGAACTCGAGTCGATGGGTGGCAAGAAGATAGATGGACTGAACTGGGATGATCTACGAGAAAGCATGCAAGGCGTATAATACCCTACTTGTGGCGCAATTTTCAAAATGGCTTTTTACGTTCGCAAATTCATTAGGCGATTGGAGTTCAGGCCCTTGAGCAGCTTGCCTTTGTAAGGATAGAATCCCAGAGATCTCCAGTTTATGAGGCAGAGTAGCCCAAAATACTACCATTACGTGCAATTGTTGGTCGCCCGACCGTATCGGGCGATATGTAGTACATAGAGGAGTAGTACTCCTCTTGTAGCAATCAATACTCCTAGTGCCCCTCTGGTAGTAGTAAGTAGTAGTCTGTGGGTTTCATGACATGGTGACATACCACCCTTGCTGAGCAGCAGTTAGTATAGTTACTAGTCAAAAGAGTATTATAAAATCAATATTTATAAGCCCATGTATGTCTAGTGTGCATGTTTATATTTTTTTGCGGTGGTACCTACATTGGGCAGTTACCATTGACACGCCAGTTGTACTTTCCATATTGGATACTACCATTCTATTAATCTATTAATTCTCATCTTCTAATCTCAAAATTTTCTCTCACTTTTACTCTCAATGAATTCAACTGATTTTCTCGACTGTACTAAAAACAACCAGCCCTACTAAATATAATATGCCGGAATTCGACTTCGGGGCGGGCTACTGGCTGACCGATAAGCAGATAAGGGAATTGCGAAAACGCGGTATCAGCGTCTTCCAGTTTAACACGTCGGCGCCATACCAATATTCAGCTCAGCAACGTACAGCCAGAGTCGGCAAAGCGAGAAAGATGACAATCTGCAGCTTCTTCCAACAGGGCCGTTGCAAGTTTGGAGGTATCTACATCTATCCCTCTCAAATCGAGGGCCATTACTGACTAGAAGCTAGATCGGTGCAGATTCGAGCACCCTGGAAATACCTCAACTACGGGGAATCGCTTCGGCGCTCTCGCCGGCGGAGGGTTTGGAAGTAAGTGCAATCTTCTTTCAATCTCAGTAATGGGTGAAGTGTTCCATTATGGGATGAAGTCTGGTTGAAGAAACATTCACTCAGGCTATCACCCAATGTCTTCACATCCATCTCATCTCGATATCTTTCAACCTCCTGCCATCATAGTTTTTGGATCCTTCCCCAGCAAAAATCATGTTGTTCAGGACCCCAAATTATCCTAAACTAGAAAAGAAATCACGACCTCTCACTCAGCGCAAGCAGCCAACTAATGTATCATTTTGCCGTCCATCAGATCAAGCCTCTCAATCGAATCAGCAGCCTGCAAAGTACGTATTCTTCTTTGGTACTTTATCAGAACATCTCATTAACCTCAATTTAGCTTCGGGGTCAATGCAAACGATATCAAGCTGGACTTGACTGCTGGCAAAGGACGCCCAGAATGGATTTTCTCATCATATTCACCAGCTCGTGATGTCCCACGGCAGCTTTTCGGTGGTCCGCAACGCGAGCAGAGTATGGAGGAGATGAGACTTCGCCATTACGAGGCAGTTGCTGCTGGAAATATGAATCAAGCTGTTCAAGAAGCCGAAGCTCTGTGGGGTGAGTCCGTGAAGCAGATGGATGCTGCTCTCAACGACCTCAACGGGGCAGTCAATTATATCGTCGGAGGTGCCAATGAGCATCCCAATCGGCTTGATATTGTTGAGGGAAAGACTGGGCCAGATACCAATCAAGGATCTCAAGGGTCAGCATTTGGCCAACCGGCAGCCCCTGCACAACCTGCCAACGCTTTTGGTCAACCGTCCCAGCCCTCGGCATTCGGACAGCCTGCCTTTGGTCAGCCCTCTCAGCCAGCCGGACAGTCATCGGCCTTTGGCGCACCCTCTGCCCTGGGGCAGCCGTCCCCATTTGGACAGGCATCTGCATTTGGACAAACTTCCTCTCTAGGCTCTGGCTCTGCTTTTGGCCAGCCCTCCAGTCTTGGCGGGCAATCGGGGTTCGGAAAACCAGCCTTCGGCCAGTCTGGATTTTCACAGTCCGGAAATAGTGCACCTGCTTTTGGTCAAACAGCATTCGGCCAGCCTTCAGCTCCAGCTCCAGCGGCAGCGGCAGCGGCAGCGGCACCATTCGGCGCGCCTTCAGCTGCCTCTCCATTCACACAAGTTGGACAGAATCAGTCCGCAGGGGGATTCGGCCAGCCATCAGGCCAACAAATACAAGCTCCTGCGCCCTTCGGCCAACCATCACAGCCACAGGCTTCACCTTTCGGCCAAACATCTGCCGCTGCGCCTGCTGCGCCATTTGGACAACCTTCTCAACCAAACCAATCGCCTTTTGGCCAACAACAACAACCCCAGCAACCCTCTCCTTTCGGCCTTGCCGCACCCTCTGGGAATACGAACCCCTTTGGTGCCGCTGGTGCGGCTTCCAACCAACCAAATGCATCGCCCTTTGGCCAAGCTGCCGCTCCTCAAGGCGTACCCGTTACGCAAACCGACACCGGACCCCGTCCGTCCATAAAGATTGCTGATCCGTCTATGCTCAACCCCTTCCCACAACTACAGGGCGAGACAAGACGAGACCCTACGACTAAGGTCCTAACAATGTGGAAAGGCCGTCCAGTACGGCAAGTTAAGATCGAAGATGGCACCCTTCGCCCAGCCTACGTTCACCCTCAAGACAACAAGACTCTCGTCCGTATCATGTTTCCGGATGGATCTCCCGACGACGCCTCCCTGAAAGATGCACTAAGCACCCCAGAACAATTTACGCCTGAGATCGAACAGATGTACAAGTTTTTCTTTGAAAATGGATATTTCAAAGATGGTGTTATTCCAACTATACCACCAAAGAAGGATGCGGTCAGCTTTGACTTTTAAGTACGTCCTGATTCGCTGGCGGAGCACCGCTATCCTGCAGGAATGACCAAGAGCTTCCCATCTATCTTATGTATCACTCTAATGCTCAAGACGTGGATGGACATTTGCCCCGGTGGAAATGGCGTCACGGAGTCTCAACTTCTATCTTATATAGCGCTTTAACGACACGAATTCATCTACACTTTTACTCCAAATGACCAGCAATGATTTCTCAAGATGTTTCCATTTTTTTGTATTCCAGGTACGAACGGGTATCTACCAAATTCCGAGAATAAGGCTCGAAAGTAAACGACCAGTCCTGAAAACACCAGCATATCATAACGACCGGCATTACATAGACCAGCCCAGGACCCTCCCTGGTCCATTGCGTGAGCTAATTAATTTAAGCAGCAATGGTGACCTCAACCTCAACACCAGCCTCGATGTTGATGATGATCTGCTTGACGGTCTCGGTGGGGGCGAGCAGGCTAAAAGCGAGTCGTTAGTAAACTGTTCCGCACCATCTAATTCCAATCTCCAATGTCGAATAATGGCTGCACTTACTCGATAAGACGCTTGTGGATGCGCATCTCGTACTTGTCCCAGGTCTTGGAACCCTCACCGTTGGGGGTCTTGCGGGTGGAGATGTGCAGGGTCTTGGTGGGCAGACGGACGGGACCCTTGACCTGCAGAGACTTGGAGCGAGCACGGTCAATGAGCTCCTGGCAGACCTTCTCGAGGGCGGCGACCTTGCGGGAAGTCAGGGTGATACGGATCTTGTGGACCTTCTATAGATAATGTATTAGTCTCCCAATTCAATTCAATTCAATTCAATTCGACGACTATGTTTCGTGTGCGCATTCGATATTCATGCGCCAGCGACATGCGGCGCATTTGCGGCGAACTTTTCGCGATAATCGATGATGGCAATGGGAATGTGATCTTGGGTTTTGCACGTACGGGGCCCTCGCCGAAATCCTTCTCGGGCTTCTGGAAAGACATCTTGAGTTTTTGTTTTTGCTGGTGTTAAGGCGAATGCCAATCAAGACCTGAACTGCACGGCTCGGTAAGGTGATGATTGCCTTGGAAGAAGTTTGTGTGGAGCGAAGCGAAAAAGATTGGGGTGGGGCTTGGCATTCGGTTATCTTGCGCTAGTCTGGAAGAGGAAGTGTTGGCGCCTTCTAAAAGGGGCATATAGATGAGTCATCATCGGGCTCCCGATGCGGTTGTCAATGAAGTTGCTGGTCAAAGGAAAGTCGATAATTGATATTCTGCTTATTTGGAGGGCCTCTGCTGTATCGTTTGCATTGTCGCGTGCTCGTTTTGCTTTGCATCAAGTTCTCTCTTCTTTGCTCGCATATTAATTCACCTTTTTCGCTCAAGATGGCAAAGTTTCCGGGGATGGCTCCGGTGCCTCCCCCCGCAGTCCAAAGCAGCATTCCGTCAAATGATTGGGAGGCCTTCCTTGATGCATGGATTACCCTTCTAGGGATTCGACTGAATGCCTCAGATAAAGAATTCCAAGAAGCAGCCGAGGATGACCCATCCGGGGTGTCTTTCCTGAATACTTTCTATCAGCAGGCCGCTGCAGGGTCTCCCGGTCTAAAACATGGATCCAAAAGCAGAGACCTACGGAAACTCTGCTTCCTAGCTACTAGACGCTATATTTTGGGGCTATCAAGTCCACCGGAAGATTTTTTAAGCTGGCAATTTCTCGGCAATTTATGTTGCTGCTATCCGTCGAGCAATATATTGAAGACCACTCTATCAACTGCGTGGAACCGACATGAAAACAAGATATCGTCAAGTATGGAGGAAGCGAAAGCTCTAATGATCAAGAAACTATCACAAGGACCGTCAATCAGCGGAACTATCGTCTTTGGAGAGCTTCGATGCTTGACAATTTTGGCTTCGGTATTGCCGCCTTGCGGTCACATCCTGATGGCTGGATCCGATTATCTCGACACAATGGCAGAGCAATATCAGGAACAATCATCACGAGAAGACATACACAAGAACTTCACAGCCAACGTATACGTCGGCTTAATATCCCTGTTGAAAGAGCCGTCGCCGAACTTTACCTTATTACTGGATCAACTCTTCAGCCTCAAAGCGAGCGCAAACGTGGGAACCCGCACAACGACAAAGCAACCAACTCTCCTCTCAGATCTAGTCTGCAGCTCAGATCTGCTTCAACGTCTAGAGAACTTTCTTATAGCTCATCCCCAGAAACGGGGTCAAGACCTACTTGCTAGCCTGCGCGCATATCAAATAGAGACGAAGTCTCTCCACAGTCGATATCAAAGACGCAGAAAGGTCGACAAGGGCAAAGGAATCTCTATAGGTTCTCAAATACCAGAGGAGCTTCACGCCCACAAGATGTCTCTCGTCTCACAAGTACAAGACCTCTTCCCAGACCTGGGATCCGCGTTCGTCGTAAGACTTCTAGACGTCTACGACGATAATCCAGAAACAGTCGTCGCACATCTCCTCGACGACTCCCTCCCAGAAGAACTACTACTTCTCGACAGAACTGAACAATTGCCTTCACCAACCAATCCTGAACGCGATAGCCTCGCCCCAAAACCAACACCACCCCAACAACACTCCCCACCATCACGCCCCCTCCCAACCCGCAAAAACATCTTCGACTCAGACATCGACATAGCAGACCTAAACCTATCCGACACCGCAAAGGGGAAACTTCACTTCGGCCGCGCAGATCAAAACCTCACAGCCGACGAAGTCCTCGCAGACCGCACCAACCACTCCGCAAAGAAAGCAGCCATTCTCTCAGCCCTAGCAACCTTCGACTCAGACGACGACGAGCGAGATGATACATACGACGTTGCAGACGTAGGCGGAACAATAGATGCCGCCGCAACATCCGACGCAGACGCAATCAATAAGCGTCTAACAGATGACCAGCTTGACATGACTCTATTCCGCACCTACAAGTCCAATCCAGCATTATTTGCCCGTGACTCCGGAACTCGTCGCTCACAACCTCGTGCCTCGCTTAAGCGTGAGACAAATTTGACGGACGAGGCTATCGAAGGCTGGGCAGTGATGTTATCACGAGATCCTAAACGACTCGCTCGACTCGAGGATCGTCTTGCCGTTGATGCTGGAGGGACTGGTGGAGGGTCTTTGAATCAGCCAGAGCTAGCTTCCACTTCATATCGGAAGCCGCAAGCTGGCAGTGATGATGGTTCTGATGAGGAGACGAATGGGGCTGCTGATCGTGGTGGTCGTGGAGGAAGGGGACGTGGACGAGGTCGAGGACGTGGATTTGGACAGAGGGGGAGAGGAGGTGCGGGATCAGGACAGGAGTCGGGATCACCTGCGGCGCATCAGAAGAAAGAGCAGAATAAGGCTAGTCGGGCAAATCATAATCGGCGACAGCAACGGGCGAAGAAGATTGCTCGAGGGGGTGGCTTGCCTGGTTGAAGATTATCTGAAAGGACTGCGCTCGGCAAGGCTAAAACTCGACCTGATGTGCTTGGATCATTGATTCATCTGGCGTCGTTCCAGATTTTTTTTCGACATAGACTTGACTTGTATATGAAACGAATAAAAGTACAGTAGATATGGAAAAGAAAAGTTCTTTATTTACCAAAAAGACCGAGACATCAGAAAGATAATAAAATGGTGGTCAAAATTGCTATCTATAGACTAAGGAGACTCGTTCGTATGTCCAGCATGCGTTATGGGTTGCAAAAGAAGATTGAAAACACGCTGTAATCAGTGATGATGTGAGAAGACGCCCTCTTCTGCAATTGACTTCCGACACTCTTCCATGATGCGAAGCTGCTTAGCAACATCGCCGAGTCGGCTAATAACTTCCTTGTTTCCGTCGTAGAATGTGAAGATAGCGTATGGGATCTCGGTCTCCCGGCAGAATTCCAAAATATACTTTTGGGCCTGACGGAGATTGTGACGTGGCATGCGAGGGTAAAGGTGATGAATGGCTTGGAACTGCAGGCCGCCATGGAAGAAGTCTAACCAGGGGGCACAATCAACGTCCATAGTGGTGCGCAGCATCTTCTGAGGGAAAGATTCATGTACACCGAGATCGGCTGTCGACATGGCGAAATGTGACAGTGTGATTTGAACATGCAAGGGGGAGGGGATAACGTGGGACACCAAGAGGAAGAGCACGCGGCTGCTCCAGTCGGGAAGAGTCTTGTAGAGCACGAGGTAACCGTACCAATACCAGAAGACTACCTGGCCAACAAGCTCAAGATAAACGTGCCACCATGCCGGGCCCTTTTTGGGGGCCTGGCCTTTCAACAGATATTCCCAGCTGAGGCGAGTGAGATTAAAGCGAGCGAGCATCATGATAGGATAATAGGTATAGTTCTGAACCTTGAGTAAGAACTGAGATGGCACATCGAAGGTCATTTCGCGGTCATAGTAGGTGCTCCGCATGCTGTTGAAAAAGCGATGGGAGATGCCAAAGAACGGAATGTGTTGAATATCAGGGTCGTGTTCTGGCTCGTTGGTCACAATGTGGTGTACATTATGGCTGCGCTTCCACCATCCTAAGCTTAATCCTCCGATGAAGTCCGCAATGATGATACCAATAACAGTGTCGAAGTGGAAGTTGTGAGTGATACCCATATGGCCAGCATCATGAGCTGTAAACACAAGTTGATGCCAGACACAACCGAGCCAGAATGCCGATGTCCCCCACCAACCCATTCGCAGAAACACATAGAACAATGTAGCGAAAAGACTGTACCGGCAGCACTCAATAAAGTAAGCCCAGTAGTTACAATCAAATAAACCCTCGTCTAGCATGCGTTGGTTCAGTGCGCGGTACTTCTGTTTGATATTCTCCTGACACGCAAAATCCAACGGAGGGTACTTGGACCGATCCAAGGCGATTTCATTTCGAGTTCGAGCGTCGAGAAAGCCGAACTTGGAGTGTGAATCTTCGGTTGGAGGAGTAGATGTTGAGCTGTCGGTGCCTGGGGAGGTTCGTCTGCGACGAGTCACGGACTGAGAGTCGATAGCATCAAAGATGGGAGAAGGTGGAAGCGATCCATCCTGACTAGAGTTATCTTGACTTGTAAGATCCTCTTCGCTGGAACAGTTCTCTTCTTCATATGGACGGAACTTGCCGCCTTGAATCACAGGAAGGAAGTTAACCCAGGATCCCTGAATTCGGCCGATTTGAAACGAGAGCATGCGTTCACGAGCTTCTTTGGAGTGTAGTCTGAGGTGGTCGAGGTTCCATGGTCAGCTAAGGCTCGGCTCAAACTCTCTCATGTTGAGTCTCAACATACGCATTAATCTCATCGGTGGCATCCCTGCCTACCATATGCTTAATTGGCTTTTCACCACCAGGGTGAAATTTGATAAACGCGTCCACCTTCAGAACACGTCCCTCGTATATGATAACATGTTTCCCATCGGCAATCAAGCCCTCAATGTAGCGGCGACTCAACACAGTGTCCTTGCGGGACGGTCGGACCGCGGTTTTCTCCATAGTCGAAGAGCAGAGTAAAAGCAAAAATCTCCTAGCAGAATGTGAAGGGAGATCGTAAATCACACAAACATGTCTTCGGTACTGAGAATGTCGTTAGGGAGAAGAAGGTGATTGAAGAAGTAAAGAAGCAAAAGAAGGTGAAGGCAGCAAGGCAAGCGCAAAGGGGTGTGGAGACAACTCGAGGAAGGCGCGGGGCCGATCTCAGTTGCACTTTCCACTTTTAGTTTCCACTTAACGTACTTCCTTTTTCTTTTTTTACTTTCATCTTCTTCTCTCATTGGAAAACAGACGATCCTCCAATTTGATATTGAAATTTACAAGTGGCATGATGGCTCAGGTTTGACTATTCCTCATTGCTTTTTTGTGGCGCGGCTGGTTTCTAATCCGAGGCAAAGAATTCACTTTCGTCGTTGGTTCAAACATGGCTGCAGTGGGACCAGGTAATTGAAGCCCACCACGTTGCCTAGTGGTCTGATCTCATTCGGATATACGGTGTATAGGACCCCAAGACACGCTCGGAAATAGAACGACTGCGAGATGAAGGCGCCGAGAAGGAACTCGAGCTGCGTCTAAGGAATCGTATGTGAAACATGTCTATATCCGTACCGCGTAGAAGAACGAATCTAATCCGTGGCAGGCATTGAATTCGGCACGGCTGGCTTGCGAGGCCGCATGGCTGCAGGGTTCTCATGTATGAATTCTTTGACAGTTATTCAAGCATCACAGGGACTGGCAAAGTATATCCAGACTAAATGGCCGGAGATTGCCTCACGAGGCGTGGTCATTGGTCATGATGCTCGCCATAACTCAGATCGGTTTGCTGTGCTTGCTGCCAACGCATTTATTGCCCTCAAAATCCCGGTTTGGTTTTATGAACAAGAAGCACCGACTCCATTGGTCCCTTTTGGCGTGAATCACTTCAAGGCCGCAGCTGGTATCATGGTCACTGCTAGCCATGTGAGATGATCCTTCCGCTTCCCTTCGGACATAGAATAATATCCGCTAACGCACAAGCCGGTAGAACCCGCCCCAAGATAACGGTATGGAGTCTAACACTCATCTCATAACAGTATGGTATAGGCTAATTCTAAATAGGCTACAAAGTGTAAGACTACGGGGGTTTTCTGCTTATGGAATCAGATATACGGTACTAATTAGGTATCAGATACTCGAGTAATGGCGCTCAAATCAATAGGCCCGAAGATGGAGACATTGCGCAGTCAATTCTCGAAAATCTGGAGCCTTGGCCAATGGCTTGGGAGGAGCAGCAGCCTAGCCAATTCTTACATGACGACTCGTATCGCAAAATTCTTCCTCACTACGTCAAACAAGTCGAAAGTTATGCGGTCAGTAGCAGTATAAATCCAGCCCAATTGCTTAACTAACGTAAAACAGAGGTCTACTGTTTCCGAATGGAAGTCCCCAAGACCTTTTGTCTTTACCCCTCTTCATGGAGTCGGAGGCCTTGTCTTACCAACTGTGTGTCATTCATTAGGGATTCAGGACTTTGTATCTGTCCCTGAACAGCATACGCCTGACCCGGATTTCCCAACCGTCAAGTTTCCGAATCCCGAAGAGGCTGGGGCCCTGGATCTTGCCATGGAGACTGCAGACAACGAAGGAAAGACATTGATTATTGCTAATGACCCCGACGCAGATCGGTTTGCCGTTGCAGAAAAAGTGAAGTAGGTGTGCCCCATCAAGGTAATTGATCCCTCGCTGATCCTCGATAGTGGCAAATGGTTCCTCTTCACAGGAAATCATGTTGGTGTTCTCCTGGCATCCCACGTCTTTGATTCATTGGCTACGTCCACAGATGCTTCCAAAATTACCGTTCTAACGACGACCGTTTCGAGTGGCATGCTTGGAAGTATGGCAGCCGCAAGAGGATGCAACTTTAAGGAGACATTGACCGGTTTCAAATGGATGGCAAATGTTGCTCGAGATCTCGAAAAAGTCGGCCAAACTGTTCCATTTGCATACGAAGAAGCACTTGGTTACATGTTCCCTTCTGTTTGCTATGACAAGGATGGAATCACGGCAGCTGCAGTTTTCCTAGCTGCAGAGGCAAAATGGAGATCTCAAGGACTAACAATTTACGATAAGCTCCAACAAATATTCGCTGCTCATGGACACCACGAATCACTTAACAATTACTTCCGGTCTCCGAACCCTCAGCTTACGAACCAGCTGTTCCAGGGTATCAGGAGTGGGCCTTTCCTGACTGACGAACAGTTCGGTCGCTTCAAAATTCTGCGTTGGAGGGATTTGACAGAGGGATTTGACTCTGCATCTTCCGACAATAAGCCAGATCTGCCCGATGACCCAACTAGTCAAATGCTCACATTATGGTTGGAAGGCGGAGTACGCTTCACATTTCGAGGATCCGGGACCGAGCCAAAAGTCAAATGTGAGCCTGCTTGCTATTCATGGTGACTTTAAAATACTAATAAGTGTTTAGTCTATATTGAGAGTCACGGGGATTCCCGTGAGGCTGCTGTAAAAGCAGTCTGCGACACTTTTACCACAATTCTACAGGAGTGGGTTGAACGATACACACCTTCGATGACATACAGCAAGCAGCTTCCGACTTCATCGGGCCATGTTTTAAATATGGAGTGAGGAGTAAACCAGTCGGCTATACCAAAGAATCTAGCTCTGGCTTGATAGGCCTTGCTTGTGTCATATAGTGATAAGACTTTGTAGAGCAAACATCCCCAGAGTGTAACTTTCAGCTGCTAAATTTTACAGAGGCTGATGTACTACTGGCCTCAATCGTAAATTTCCAAGTAGATGAAACTCGATCGGAACACTTTGAGGGTAGTAAAAGTCAAACGGCAGTCTGTTGCACAGGATACCACATCTACTACCAGGAAATTCGCGAGCCCGACTAATACTTGTACGAGCAGTTAGAAGTAAAAGCCCTTTATATTCAGGAGAAGTCCCCGCGCCAATGGAATAGTACAACCGCGACTTTGATAGAACACATCGGTTGAGACAAACAAAACCGAATAGTAGGATGGTCCATTCAGCACACTGCCATCACGGCCCACAGAAAGAGCCTGGGCACCAGCGGAAATGCCAACATGACCCTCACTTACAGCGAAAAGGCAATTATCAAAATCATTGTTGCCCAGGACAGACACTGAATGGCCTATATGGTACCACTGCCAACTTGAATGAAGCAACCGAGCGATGTACAGCCAACCTTGGCTGTACATCGTCAGAAACAAAAAACTGCCAGTCCACGTGCCATGGGTATTTTGAAACAGATATGAAGCAGAGTTGTCCCTATCACTACGTCTGTCCCTGCAATTCCCGCATGAATAGGACACGGGAGAAACCGTATGTTCAACGACTTGACAACTACACATAACTCATAAACCAACGTTCTGCAATAGAAACGAACAAGACGCCATATCTGAAACCACTAGACCAGTCCATGTCCAGAATATTAGTCACATATGCCCTTTCGACGAACATACTCAAGACGCTCCGACCTGCGATGAACATCGATGTTCAAATTCGGAAAACCAGCCACGTTGCCCAGGTGTACAAGTTCACATACACAACCATGCATACAAAGGCATACCCAAGCCACGACATTCCCATTCAAAAGACACATGTGAAATTCCAACTCAAGAATCGGTTCATGTATGTGGCGTTGATGGGAAAAGCGTTCACGAATGTCTCAAAGCGCCAAAAGCCCCTTATCCCCATTCTGGACAATATTCTCTTCATTTAGATTTCCCTCATGAACCAGGTAGGCATCCAAAGCCAGACTTTGGTCTTGATCATTCTAAGTGCCATGGACCACGATATTTCCCTTTGGACCGGGCTGATGTTGTCCGAGTCTGGGGCCCGCCTTTGCCTGTATGGAATGCGAGACCTTGTGGTTCGAGAGTGGCTCAGGCTTGAGTATTCTTGAACTTCATGTAAAATAGTGATTCTGAATTATTTTCTACTTTCCCAGTCTCTTGTTAGTCCTAAAACTCAGAGTATAGTTCTATCCCATGGTTTACACTTGCCGAGATAGCGCGTCGGCACCGGCCGATCGGGTGGGCCAAGCTGAAATTTCAAAGCCGAGTGGAATCGGCATTGCAGATGGCGGGGGGAACAGAATCTTAAACATTTGATATCAGGGTCTTGATAGCATAGAATTTAACGCAGCTGTGAACCCGGTCTGTGATTTTTCAGCGCTTGGGTTGGTTTCTATGTAAGTGGATTCGTTTTATCTCGCACTCCGTCAGATTGGCTCTGACGAGTTACGCAAAAGAAGGCTCGATGGCGTGACGGCGTCTAATTTGATTTCCCCAGATCACAAATATTTAACACGCTCGGCCGAGAGGAAATTCTGACCTCATTGAAAAGGGTGATCTGCCATTTTGATCAAGTTGAGATTGTATTCTCTGGTACATAACCGGTTTACATGACTTGGCCACGGAATAGACTATGTCTCCTATAAAGAGCGTTGCAGTTATTGGTGCAGGGCCTTCGGGTGCCATTGCGATTGATGCACTGGTACAAGAAAAGGCATTTGATAAGATTCGTGTTTTCGAGCGTCAAGAAAAGGCGGGCGGATGTTGGTTTGTGAAAACCGTATACTGCATCGTTCAAGGCCTGTCTGCTAATATTATAACATCAGGGTTTCGAGAGATGATCCGCCACCAAGGCTTGTTGACTTCGAAGGATTGGCTGCGCGTACAGCAGATGCGCCGCTAGAGGTCCCTGAGCAATTACCTTGCCGGACACCGGCGACTACTCAAGATCGATTTACTGACTCGCCTGTTTATCCTGGCCTTGAGACGAATGTTGATGCTGGAGTTATGTCTTATTCGCAGGAGCCAATTCCGACGATTCGATCACAGTGGTCTATTGATCGTCATGGACCCGAGACTCCGTTCCGACATCATTCGGTAATTCGGGAGTATGTTGAAGGGTTAATTACTGAAAAGGGTCATCACGGCCTTGTTCAATATAACACCACCGTTGAAAGAGCCGTCAAGGAGCAAAGCACTCAGAAATGGGTCCTCACGATTCGTCGCAGGGAATTGCATAATGGCAGTCCTTCTGATTATTGGTGGACTGAGCTATTCGATGCTGTCGTCGTGGCTTCTGGTCATTATGCGGTGCCATATATCCCTGCTATCTCGGGACTAGATGAATTCTCTTCACTTTACCCTGGCAGCGTCGAGCACACGAAGCATTATAGAGGACCGGAAAAATACCGGGGAAAGGTACAAGTTCATTTTCTGGTTGGATTATAAATATCATTCGTTGACTCTCTCCGCAGAAAGTAATTACGGTCGGTGCATCAGTATCGGCAGCAGACACAGCTGTTAGTCTCATCGATATAGCACAATCACCTATCCACGCCGTTGTCCGTGGTCGTTATAACGTATTTTTTGGTGACGACGCATTCAAACACCCAAAGATCCAACGACGAGCTCCAATCTCTCATATAAATGCCCAAACTCGCACCGTATACTTCGAAGACGGTACCTCGGAGTCCGACGTGGACAACATCCTCCTCGGCACCGGGTTTACCTGGACTTTACCATTTCTCCCACAAGTTGCTACGCGGAATAATCGTGTACCAGATCTGTATCAGCACGTTTTCTACCGCCACGATCCAAGCCTTGTCTTTGTCGGAGCAGTATGTCTCACATTTAAGACTATATCCAACTACGTTGAAACAACCCACTAATCTCCTTTTCCCCTTTTATAGGTTGGTGCAGGGTTGACATTCAAAGTTTTTGAATGGCAAGCCGTAGCTGCTGCGCGCGTTCTCGCTGGGAAAGCAGTGCTGCCCGGACGAGCTGAGCAGGAGAAATGGGAACAGGATCGCATCGCGTTGAAGGGCGACGGACCCGCGTTTACAGTGGTCAACCCCGATTTCAAGGACTATTTTGAGGAATTACGACTTCTTGCGGGTGAACTTGGACAGGGAGTCCCTGGACGGCGCTTACCAGTGTTTGACCAGCGGTGGAAAGACGATTTTGATGCCGGACATGAGCGGCGTAAGGAGATGTGGCGGCGATCTAACCGTGCTGCAGCTGGAGTGCTATAGACATTTAGATTTTGTAAATACACAATAGAGTGGAGTCCATCGCGTTGGTCACAAACTTTTGCGATGACACTGCAGATATCAATCCCAGAATTCCATATATTCAGTGGGTATATCAATAAAACATTCGTAAAGTTTGGAGCCAACCAGTGGCTCCCAATGCATCACCCAGCATATCGGGCTACGTGGTATTTTTTAGGATCGTGAATTATTTCGTACTATATGATCCCCTGTAGCATCCATCTCCTGGGGAATCGTTTTAGATGTATCAGGCAGCTCTCCCGTATACGCATATGATCCAAGCAACTCCGGCCGATCAGTCGAATTATGAAGCTCATGATGGAGGTGTGAGCCATTTGCCAAACCATTCCCTGGCATTTCGGAAATACTATTATGAGAGGCGTCTGAATGAGGTCCTTCGGCGCTTTCACTCTCGATATTCCTTGGCGCGGATCGCCTGCGTCGAAAATAGAACACCAGTGCACCGAGTATGAGGAGAACGCCAACTGCAACTCCAACTCCGATTCCTGCTTTTGATCCCGTGTCGAGACCACCACTTGGACCAGATTGGACACTATCGGTAGGATCTGAATCAACAGATGTCGTTGTAGCTATAGCTGTTCCTCTCGTGCTTTGTGCAAAGTTGTATCCAGTCAGCGCAAAGGCTGTTATAGGGGTTCTATCGTCGATGGACATTGTTGAGGTCCTAATCTTGATTCCTGACTTGGCTGTTGATCCAATATCGTACTCTGAGTAGTACGTATATGTAATATTCCTGCTTCGAAGATCAGACTCGCATACAACAGACGCCGTGTTCATAGATTGAAGCTCGTTTGTTGCAGAGTCATAGTAAAAAATTTGGGCCGTATACTGACTGTTATTTTATGGAAGCTAGTTAGCAGACAGGCAGACAGAGAGAGTGTGCGTGACTATACAATAGAGGAAAATAGTCAAGGTGTCTGGTTGGGGTCTTCATTCGTACTCACCTAGGGCAGCATGCAGTCGTCGAGGCTGTGCCACCAGTTCCAGATGACACCGCGTGCCAGCCCCCAGGGCAAGTAAAAGGCGCAAGGCGGAAAAATGTGTAGTAATCGTTAGCTGCCATGTGCTTATCCTTCTTTGATACCTGCGATTGTTGCTCAACGAATACAGATGTCACAGCGTCCGGGTAGCATGTTGGCTCCATGGTGTTGTTAGCTCCGAAAATATCCCACCATGCATAAAGCATGGTCGAGGAGAGGTCGCCAGATATGCGACTGAGTTCGGCATGGAAGTAGCTAGAGCACTCTTCGGAAGCCGTGAATGGGGTGATCATTGGGATATATGTTGTTGTTCTGTCACTTCCAGTGACGGGTGGATATGTAGATGTCATGGTTGACGGACTGGTCGCGACAACCGCAGAAAGAAATGGATTTCCACCACAGGCTCGGACCAGAAAATAGTTGAAGATAAACATTTCAAAATTGACGAATCTTGTTTTCCCCCTATTTCAACGATTGTTTCAACCTAGACTCTTGGCTGCACGCAACGCTCGGCATCATGCGGAGCTAAGCGTGGGGGCGAGCATCTAATGATACCGACTCTTCTCTACGTCAATAACAGTGAAAGTTGAAAGCTATCTTGAGATATAAATCAAAGATCCGGCTTGGTGATTGGATGGTCTATATTGGACCAATTACTACATGATTCTATCTCTGAAAATATGTTTATCGCCCATGGCCTTAAGCAGCTTGTCTGTGAGGATCTTTGTCTTTCTGAAATCACAATCATTATATTATCGGACTTGAAAGCCATTCCAAGCTAGCGGCATATGCAAAAACCCCTCTGGACATCCGGTTTCATAACCAAAGCCCACGAGAAAAGCCACGAGTTATAATATTGGGAACTCTCCAAGATCCATCGACACGACTAGACCGGTGGCAGAGTCGCTGGAGAATCGCCTCCTCAGATTCTATATCGGCTAAATCGAAGTGCCTCCAGCCCAGGTACGTTGGTACCAAGACGGACAAGGCAGAATGTGGCTTACCAGGATCTGATCCTGCATCTCAACGAGCTTCAGCCATCATCTGGCGGGGCCCCGGGGAGGTTCAAACGGTCTTCGCCAATGAGCTCTATCCGAGCGGACCTTTGGGGCCGGTGGCTCATATCCCCACAATGGATCTTAGCGCTATAGTGTAGTCAATTGGGATGCCTCAGCATGCGGGCTTTCGTGCCTAACTGATCCGCCAAATTACAGCGAGGTCATTGAAAAACAGAGAGGGTGGTGGTAATGATGGTGAGGGAAGGGCGCATTAAATTTAGAAGCCTGCTGGTTAAACCATAGACTTCTTGCTACGTCTTAACAAATCGACGCCATTCTCGTGCTCTTTTACTGTAGACAATAAATGTGTGGGGTGATGGCCCAAATCTGGCGGTTGAATCGTAAGAGCTACAGATTTACTTCCTGAAGGAGCTCACCCCACCCAACACAGCAGCACGAGAACGCATTGGTCATTTGATATGTAGCTAAGTGCCCGACTTTGGAGCTATCTTCCGATATGTATCTGCCTGAAGTTGATCTGGAATTCCCTGACGACATGATGTATTCGAAGTTGAGACCGATCCTTGTAGATCTCGGGTGATTACCCTGCACTTGGCAGTCATCTACACATCTTCATATGGGTAAAGCTTTCTTGCGAAAAAGCACATGCGCAGGACAAGCATCTGAGATGGACCCAATAGCGTGCATTAGCGTCCAGATGCCCGGGGGCCAAATCATCGTTACGACTTCATTATTGGTTACTTCACCCCACACGGAAAAAAGGAGGCTGAGTGTGTGCCGTCTCCAGGATCGCAATCAGAACATGAGAATGTACACAACAAATAGAAGCCCCCGCCCAGCTTTTTTAATGTAAGACACTCCAACAGTCAAGACTTGGCGGGATGTCCTCATCTATACAATATAAACCCGTCAATGGAGACCACAATGATGATCAAGAGACTCAGTCTCAGAATGAGTTACCTGACGAAAGGCATGAAATAATGGAGAGCACGCGATTGGGGTATGTTCTAGCTCTGGATTTCTGTTTGCACGAAATTCTTTTGGTTGATAGATTGTCATTTCAGGCGCTCCGGGTCATCACCATCAATTTCCGAGCCAGATACGATTCAACAACATGCGCCCGCCAAAGCTGAGCTGCCACAAGAATTTCGTACGTCAAAGTACTTTGAAGATGCATCCATTTCGAGAGCCAAGCCACCATGGCAAGATCCGGTGCGATGGTGTATGTGGGGAAATATTGCAGTCTTGGCTATAAACATCATATTCACGATTGCGGCGGTTGGTGTTTCGGCCTCAAGATATGGCGACAAAGGCTTCGGATCTATCGCCATATATCAGGGCAATTGCAAGACAGCACAATATAGCAAAATAGGCTTTCATTTGCTCATTAACATTCTCAGTGTGACGATGACTGCAACAAGTAGTTATTGCTCTACGATTCTTATGGCCCCTTCTCGCTCAGAGGTCGACAAAGCCCACGCCAAAGGTACATGGCTTTCGATTGGAGTTGCTAGTTGGCGAAACTTTCGCAATATGAAGAGATCTAGACAGATTTTGTGGGGTCTTTTGTTGCTCACATCAATGGTTATGCAGATGGTGTAAGTTTAGCACAGCAAGACACGGAGTTTTAAACGATGGCTAATCATTCTATACATTTAGGTATAACTCCGTTGTTTACTCCTCTGTCAGTGCAAATACTTACCCGGTAATTGTTGCTCCACTTGACTTTGTATCAAATACAAGTGTGCCTACTTCATTATACGAGACTCAAAACTGCTTTCCCGAAGATTTGCTCACTTGGAATGTCACCGATCTGCGGAGAGATATCCTAAATGGTACATTTGAATACCTTAATAAGGAAGATTGTCTCAATGCATATGCGACAAGCTATCTTTCCGAGCGTCGCAGCTTGGTCCTTGTGACCGATGAGCCGTTGACTGGCGATGGGATATTGCTCGCTGGATATGGCTACCCGGGTGGCATGCCAGCAATGGATCCATCAAAGAATATGAGTCAAGACTATGTTGCCATCAAGGATAGTGAGTCTAAACTACAACACCATCTCGGATACGATTGGATGTGCTACGCACATTCGTCAAGCTCAGGCGGGGTCTCATCTTGCTCAAGTAGCTACATTCAAGGCCTTGGATACTGGAATGTGACAGCCGATGAATTGGCAAGAATCACATACGTGGAACTCGAAACAGGCCAATACAATGTGTCTGCCGACAAATTGGCGACCATGGGACCATTTAAATCGCAGCTTGAGCTTCAGTTAAACTCATCCGATATCGAATGGACCAAAGGCCAAAGAGACGATTTCTTATCTTACATCAAAACCAATCCCCAACCGGAAAAAATGCGGGCATACTTGGATCATACTTCTTGGGCGAAGTCTGTTAAGGGTGGTATCGATATACACGCCTCTTGTCCACAACCCGGTGACGAGTTCAATAACGGACATGAAGTTACTGTTGACCATTGCCTCAGTCAAAAGGCTAGCGAGGCATGCGGTCTCTTCTACCAGATTCCTATTGCATTCACTATAATTATTTGCGGCTTGATTAAAGTTATATGCATATGGCTTCTGCTCCGCACTGATCGCTTTGAGTTATTGCTCACTATGGGCGATGCGATTTCATCCTTTCTAAAGCGATCAGATCCGACCACAAAGAATTGGTGTACTCTATCTTCTGACACTGTATTGACAAATAAAGATTGTCCATGGGGCACCAAGAACCAGACCTTTGAAGAGAAGGGATTTCTTCCACAAGAATCACACCCTGATATTCTTCGCACAATGCACAAGACTAGCAATATGACTCCCAGTGGACATGCGCTTCCCCCTACACCTAAGCGCTGGCTGCAGGGAACTAGCAACAGGATTTGGGGTATGTCTTGGTTTGCATTGATCCTATATATTATTATGAGTCTTCTCTTTCCGACCCTTGCTGTTAAAAGCGAGCTTGGGGACGAATACCAGGACGGCCAACCCCTAAATGAGATTTGGCAGATCAAAGGATGGGGAGCGGTTCAGTCAACGGCTCTTCTCACGAGCTATGTTGCGTCATTTGTGGGCTCAATCCTGACTTCCAACATGCTACAACTGGTAGCCTCATTTCTTTATTACTGCTTGAATGATCATCTCACAAGATGTCTTATTGCAGCTGACTATAACAGCTTTGCTGTCAATCGCGCCCCTCTCAGAGTGTCATTCCCACAGGGCGAACAACGTTCAACATTCTATTTGACGATTCCATATGGTTATGCGATTCCACTTCTCGTGGGTTTCACTCTTATTCATTGGTTCATTTCTGAAGGCCTGTTCTACGTCCAAGTGATGCCTTATGATTTGTACGCCAATGCTGTACCATCTGAATTGTTGATTACATGTGGTGTATCGACAATTCCTCTTATAGTTGGTCTTTTGCTTGCTGTCGTCATATTCTTGGTCATCTCTTCCATATGCTCCAGATCGTTCAAGGATTCCAAGATGCCTCTCGCACTTGGAATGAGTGTTGTTGTCAGTGCAGCTTGTCACGCGCCCTACAATGACTCGGATGCGGCATACAAGCCTGTTCAATGGGGCGTAGTTGCCAATGGGCCAGATGATTCGTTCTTACATTGCACCTTCACATCTCAGGAAGTGAAGGAGCCCAAGTTAGATGTGCAGTATGCTTAATTCTTTTTATATACATAGTATGATATGCTATTGATACATCTGATATGCTTCTGTCAACGGAGAGGCTTTTTATGTTCCTACAAGTCAGCGATACTCGACGCTAGGACAACATTATTTCATTAATACTAGCATCGCTCTCTGGTACAGGATGGACCGAAGTTCGTTTCAACATTTCCACTTGAAGATTATTTCTCGAACCCTCTTTCAAATTCAAAAACTGCTATAACAATTACGGATGTTCAGCCCTTGAACCCCTTTTTTAGTAAACAACTGCTTAAAGTAGCTTCTTCATTAGACTCGTAAAGCCTCCAGTCCAGAGTCTCTTGTATAGAAAACGTTGATCCAGCGAATAAGCCAAACAGAAGACTAGCTGCTCATTTGAAGGCGTGGCGGGAATTCAAATCCCCATACTGCCAACCGCTTACAGGTCCGCTCGAAATCCACCACTTTATTCTCCTGCGTTCTTCATGAATCTTGTCTAGGCCCACTTCAGCCTACTACTCGGCTACATGACTCTGTTGCCCACATTGAAGTCTAGCTACATATGTATGGCTTTAGCGTGCTGTAAACTACTTTCATGAACTTTGAACACCCACAATCAAGAGGCTGTATCTTTTGTTAAATAATGTTATGCAAAACTGCTACATACATAGTACGCGCCATGATTTAGGAGGTGTCCACAAACTTCTACCCCGCTTGTGTAATAGATTCATTCAGCCGATGAGATCGAGGAATTTCAGACCCAGGCTCATGCGTTTTTTGAAGATTCTTGCTAAATTCCATGACTACACTCTCTACACGGGTCTTAACAACTATTCAAATGGAATGTAAGTGATGTTTCGATCTTGAAAGAAAATAGTGCGGTGTTTTCGATACTAGTTCAATTTTTCTACGATTGTCCTTCTCAACTTCCGTGAGGATGGTGTCACCCCTTTTCTGACTTACTGGAAACATGGTCTCAATGAGACTCCTGTTTGATGTTAGTTCGTCGTTTTAATACCACGATACAAATGAAAAGAAGACAAATAATAAGAGAGAAATAAAACAAAAATAAAAGAAGCCAAATTTCCGTACTGGTGGTATACTGCAAAGATGATATCAAATAGATTTCCATGTCTACTGCCCTCTCCATATAGCCCATATACTCCCGGGAAAATGTCCGTGGCGAGTTTACACTGAACGATTCCCTGTTTAAAATCACCCTCGAAGGTAGACATCTACATTGGAAACTGTCCGCTCTGTCGCCCGGTATGTAATTATTCGAAATATTTAATTGCTGAACTTAGATTGCTCGTAACGAATATACTATCATTATTTATATGAAGCCATCTGCATTTCACAGATCACATAACCGGAAATGGCGGACTAAATCAAAACTTTAATACGGGCTAGCACACTAAAGCTAGGAAGTCGTTCTCCAAGACTAAGATACACCGACAGGCAGTGCCCGGCAGTGAGCGGTCTACAAAGGATATAACGTCACGGCTAGTATCATAATATGCAGAGCTCTCTCATATTTGACCGCAAGAGTCATTTGGGCCAAGATAGGACTTTGGTGTATTGGAGGAAACCCTTGGTATTTGTGTTGGCAGCACGAGGGAACGCGCGATGTATACCCAGTCGAGGTTGGAGATTTAGGTTGATTTTTTTTTTCACCACTTAGCTTTGACTACGCTGGTGCGATAAGTTTCATGGGTCCGCTGCCTTGGACTTCATGGTATTCGCCCGCGATTGTTAGTGATATCTTCCACTGCACCATATTGAAATGTTTGATATCATAAGAGACGAAATCCGGCTGGATCGGGGTCTTCGATTGAGACAACAAAGTTCCTCCAGCGACAAGGCCGTTCGAAAGTAAACTGAGTTCAAACAATTCCCCAAAATGGAGCGCATTATACCTATTCTCGCTGGCCAGCAGGGTAATGGGCGAAGACGTAAACATACGATCCAGACCAAGATCATGTCTTCGCTCATTAATTAGATCTTTGGGCACAGAAAACACAGTGGATCTCATTCTCTTGGGTATGGAGCAATGGCTCCGAAGTACCATACCAATAGAATTGACTTCAACTGTGGGTAAGACTCGAGTGTGATGTCCACCTGTTCCTTTCTCTGGCAATATTTCGAGTGTCGCTGACATCACTCGAGAGCTATCTAGCTGGACAACTTCGGGGTAAACTACCTTGATGCGGAAGGAGAAAACCGGGGTTTCTAGAATTCCAAGGCGTTTCTTCGATCTTTCTCTCAACGACAAAATCTCGTTTGTTGGCGTCAAGTTCCAGCTTTGGATGTATCTTAGAGCAGAAATTTGCCTCAATGTATCAAGATCAACGGTTTTGTCAGTTGGGTGCCTCATAATTATGGGCCATGTCGCATCCTTTGACTTTATATCTCCGCCAAAAATATACTGAAGTCGTGCTCGGAGATAGTACTCAATTATGCCTTCGTTATGTTCACCAAGGTGTTTGTGAGATGAATAAAATGATCCTGGAAAGGTATGGTGACCAGGGTGACTCAGATCATTCAGTGGAAGGACAGATGTATGTTTTGAATGTTCCCTGATCAATGCTTTATCGGGCTTATTCGGAATTTGAATAGAAAAAGGCCAGTCAAGCGGTGTATCACTACCCTCCTGGTGATGTAAAGGTCCACGAAAAAGTCCTTTTAGTTCTTGATATATCAAAAAGCAGGTATGCGCATAATCTCCACCTAATTCGGGGTGAATTCTCGATCGTCCGACTAGAGCCAGCGACAACTTCGCGTCGGGCGCGATGATTGGAGCATAACGTACAACATTGCCAATGATGGTGTCTCCGGCAGTGAATGTCCAGTCCGATGGTGCTGCAATATCGAACTTTAAATTCTCATCTCCGGACTTGGAAATCAATGGCATAGCGATAGATGTTGTAGAGAAATAAATCAATCATCTGCGATTTCTCTGCTGAAGATTGGGGCCAAAACATATGGTCATGCGGCGAGCTAGAGAGCCTAGGTACGCCCCAGTGGGGCGTTAATTGTAACTAACGGTTGGCCTACTTATTGTTCCACTCGCCCGAGTACCATAATAATATTAGATTGCAAGGAAATTTGTCTGATTTGACTCTTGATCTAGGCAGTGTGATGAAAAAAGTGGTGCCTGATGGTCTTGACTGGCGAGATGATAATATAGATCGATTTGCAGATCATCACCCGAGACGTCTGAAATAGTTTAAATATTGTATCTATGAGTCCTGGGGGTCACATGCTGCGAACTATAAGCGCTAGACGATGAACCAGCCGTAGTAGTGCCTTGGTGGTTCTCTTACGCGAGCATTTAATCAATACCCAGCCACAAGGCTGTAGACTCATGCCACATCCAATGTCCATAGGGCTGTATGTGGCCGTGAATGTGGATAGCGCAGTATCCAGCGGGGTCAGCGCCTAAGCTGCATTTTTGGGGTTTTATATCAGATCAGGGCTTTCCAAGAAGTAGTCTGTCCAGCCTACAGGCCCCAGTGCAATGCGTCCATCTGCCCGAGGGCTTGGCGGCGAGAAATAGAAAATGGTCAAATATCTATAGAAGTACCTACTTCTATAGAGATTTGACCATTATAGATATAATGCGGGGGCAGAACATCCCTTAAACAAAATACTCTATAGCAGCTTTTGAATTTGACATCCAATATCTCCTCATGGGAATTATCCTCTCGTCTCACCCTTGTCAAACGTTCTACATTTAACATTTTCCAATTCCCGCTTTATAAGATTCTCTAATTTTTTTCCAACTGATTTCATTGTAAATTCCAAATATCTTAATTAGCTGAAAGATATTATTTGTATTGTGTTTTTACACGAATAGTTGGTTATCTCAAAAAATTCGAGTTAGTATTATTCTGAATTTTTATATCACCAATTCTTTTTGTACCTTTTCTTGATTTCTAACAGAAATTAGGAACTGCCATGTTGATTCGCTGAGCTAATATTTTATATTGAATGATTGAAGAAATATTCGAGCTCTTTCGGTCTTTACATTAAATTGAGAGCGATCAAATGACTGCTTATATCTTACTGTGGGTTGTGTTCGGGATCGTCCTTTGGCCCCTTGCATTCAAGCTCTCCCCTGCATCGATCGGATGTATTTCACCCAGCACCAGCACAAATCATGACGAAGGTCATTAATGAATCTCTCCAACCGGAGACTATTTTGTACAGGATCTGTCAAGGGCATTGGAGAGGATGATCAAGTCAGGGGCAGCAAATACATCAATAGTGTCTTGGCAGTCACTCCCCACCGAACCATCCGCGTTTAAAGGGCCGATCCCTCCAATTCGAAGATTTTCCCTTCTTCACGCGCCTCCCTGACTCTTCGGGATTCAACACTCGAATTCAGCTCCGGTCAAAATTGTGAATATACGGAGTCAAGACCAGAATTGCAGATATATCCACGATCCTCCGAATCAAGCTCGACTTTAACCTCCGGATCCGGAGTTCCTGAAGTAGATCTAACGGATCGAACACCCTCCAAACGGCCCTCTCCCTCGCTCTCCGTCTCGCTCTATCCTCTGGTCTCGTACTTTCTATCTTCGAAATAATATATTGAATCCCACTCAAGATCACCATGACACCTCCGCCAAGCAAGAACTTTACCCAACCGGCAGAATGCTACTACTCACGCGACAATATCCCCTCCCTCGGCGCGAAATACACCACCCTCGTCCCACTATACCAGGAAGATCACCACGACAAGGACATGAGTCAGATATTGGATTCCTGCTGCAGGGAGGAAATTTGGTTTTATGAGGATCCGTCACCGTGCACGGCGGTTTGCAGTTCCCGGTCGGATGCACAGGCGCAGGAAGTGCAATATTGTTTGAATTCGCGGGAGGTGAACTATGGTCGAGATGGGATGGATGAATCGAGTGCTGTGAGAAATTTCTCCGGGAGAAAGATTTGGGCCTTAGTGTTGGTGGGTGGGTTGATGTTATCGGGGTTGTGATGATGATGATGATTATGCTGAGTGGTGATGATGGGGTTCGTTTTTTTGTTTAATATTTTGCCCTTTTGAGCTTTGAGATACCCATTTTTGTATTATTCTGAATCTTCATTTTCATGTGAATAAAATCCGAGGAGATTGTTCATGCAACCCTTCAAGTTGTGATTCACGCAAAGGCAGTTCTATTGCGATATCACAATTCGAACACACCTGATCTTCTATACCAGGAAGTGATATAAGAGTTACACCCATTCGAAATTATTTCTGTCGAGTTCATCTTTTTGGTCAACAGCGGTAATTCAAAAGTACTCCTAGTAAGTTGGTTAGTTCAGAATAAGATACGAGCTAGATGGAACTAGTCGACTAGACTGGTTTCCCATGAACCGTCAAGTTTCAGCTTCAACTTAGTATTGCAATCGAATTAATACTCCATTCCTCCCCCTAGTGATAACGCTGATAATAAAAGAGAAGAACAGAACAGAACAGAAATCCACCAATGTGCCATACTCGGCTGCTGTGACCAATATTTAGAGCAAGTAGATGACTGAAATGCACCTCATAGGCTGCATGGATGAACAGCCCATCATATCTCGACATGCACTTGCTTGTCCCAGGTTGGACAAGGTGACGACGTGCATTGATAGCGCAGTTGATGTATTACAACGGCATAATATTCCGCGCTGAACCAGTTTCCCCGCATCATGAACATTTTTGAAGCACTTGAGATGAATGAACCATCCTAGAGACACTCTCGTCCTGTTCCTAGGAAACCCCCTTTTCCTGTTTCCCTTTATTCTGTTACCACCACCAAGTCAACCACTATGAAAGAGAGCCCTTCCGAGAACTCTCATACCGACAAGATGGAAGATGATGCAGAAATAGAGGCGTTCGTTGGCGGGAACTGTGGTAAACGTCTGATACCACACATCATTGACGAGACAGCTCGTCTAACCCCCGACCTCGAGTGCATGTCGATCCCACGAAACAACGATCCCTCCGATAGATGGAAGTCCGTGAGTTGGTCGCAAATCGCCAATTCTGTCAATTATGCCGCCCAGTTGCTCATCATGCAAGTGGGACATCCAGCGCCGGGCACATTTCCAACGGTGGCTTATATCGGCTTGGAGGACCCTCGTTACCCTGCATTCATAATCGGCGCTATCAAAGCAGGTTATAAAGCCCTACTGATCTCACCTCGCAACCCGATCGAGGCTCAACGAAACTTATTTGTCGAGACAAATTGCAACTTTATCTTCTACGACAGCCAATATGTACCACTGGTACAGTCCTATGTGGATACCAAACCGGGGGTGAAAAGTATAGCTGTAGCCCCATTTGAAGAATGGATCACAGATGGTGTCACCCCGGTTGAATATACAAAAACCTTTGTCGAGGCAGAGTGGGACCCTTACGTGGTGCTGCACACGAGTGGCAGTACCGGATTCCCTAAGGCTGTCGTAGTGCGTCAGGGGATGATGGCTGCGTATGACCTCCATCGATACATACCAGCACGTAATGGCAGTTTGACTTGGCTTCCGACATGGGCTGGATTTCCTAATCCGCGCCACTTGCTCATCATGCCCCTATTTCATGCCGCTGGAATAATGATGTCAACTGTATTCGCTTTTTACTATAGCGTCCCAATCGCCTTCCGAGATCCTCATCGACCTATAACTAGTGATAATGTGGTCAAGTGGTTGCAATATAGTAATCCAGGGTGGACTGTGCTGCCACCGGCTATTTTGGATCAAATGTCTCATTCGCCGGAAGCTGTGAACGAGCTCAAGAAACTCCATATGGTTGGTACTGGAGGAGGTAAGAGACATTTCATCTTTTCTGGGGATTAAAGCTTTTCAGCTAACTAGAGTCATTAGGGCCTGTCCCTCCCGATCCAATAAATCGACTGGTGAAACAAGGTGTCAGGACGGCAAACCTTATCGCAGCGACTGAGTAAGTTAGATATCCAAGACCAGGAACAAGTAAATTTCGGAAATCATGCAACTCACAAATTCGATCAGATTTGGCTTCTTTCCTTACTACTCCCAGCCAGATCCCTCCAGGTGGCCATGGTTCATCATTCCTAAAGATATCATGGGAATTTATTGGAGATTGATAGACGATGATGTATACGAGCAAGTCATCGTGCGCAAGAACCAACACCCAGGAATCCAATGTTGCTTTTATACATTCCCCGAGTTGGAAGAGTTCAGCACTAAAGATCTTTATCGACCACATCCAACTCTAGAAGATCACTGGACACACATTGGAAGAGCTGACGACATCATTGTATTTTCTAACGGCGAAAAGCTGAATCCTACAACCATCGAAGCAGCTGTCGCGGGTCACCCGGAAGTCTTGAGTGCGCAGGTAGTCGGCAGTAAGAAATTCCATGCTGCAATATTAATCGAGCCTGTACGGACACCAGAGAGCGAAAAAGAAAAGCAGGACCTTGTCAATGCTATTTGGCCTACCATTGAACAAGTCAATATCGAGACAGTGGCACATGGCCGTATTCCTCACGGCTATGTGTTTGTGGCTGATCCAAAAAGACCTTTCCCCCGCGCAGGCAAAGGTACTGTCCTCAGGTCTATGGTAGAAAAGCTATACGCCGAAGATATTGAGAAATTTTTTGAGAAAAGCGAAGATTCGGCTATGAGCGTGGATCTGGATCTCAGTTCCGAGATGGAGCTTACAAATGCCATACGCAAACTGGTCTTGCAGATATTCAAGGTCCATCAATTGGGTCTAGATGATGACTTTTTTATTGCAGGAATGGACTCATTGCAAGTGATCCAAATCACTCGCGCATTGCTTGCGAGCCTTGAGAAAGCAGATACTAAGCTCCGAGGGGGTATGCAGGAGGTAGGAATGAGAACTCTCTATTGTTATCCATCGGTCAGGAAATTGGCAGCATATATCTTTTGTTTAGTCGTCGGAAAAAGCGCAGAATCCAATGTTCCTGGATGCCCACAATCCACAAATGAAATTGAAATCTGCAGAGCACTCGTTGATAAATACACTTACGACCTCCCAATTGAAAATCACAATAAACCAGATTCAGCCAGTGAAAATCAGACCATCATCATCACGGGTACAACGGGTGCATTGGGATCTTATCTTCTGGACATTTCCTTGAGATGCTCTTCAGTAAGAAAAGTGATCTGTTTTAACCGTGGTCCTAACAGCCAACAACGCCAATTCGAAGCAAATTCATGCCGTGGATTGTCGACTGATTTCTCCAAAGTCGAGTTCTTGCAGGTTGATCTGGCAAATCCAAATTTAGGTCTCTCTGCCGAGGTGAAAGACCGACTCGCCAACGAAGTAGACCGCGTCATACACAACGCCTGGCCAGTCAATTTCAACATGTCTGTGAGATCTTTTGAACCACATATCCAGGGCGTGCGAAACCTGGTTAATTTCTGTGCAGATGTGGCAAGGAAAACAGTGCCCATTGCTTTTGTTTCCACAATTGGGACCGTTTTAAATTGGGCAACTCCTGCAGTACCTGTGCCAGAGGAGGCAATATCAGATTGGTCTCTCGCGGATTTAGGCTACAGTCAATCTAAACTTGCAAGTAGCATGATTCTGGATAAAGCTGCAACGATCTCAGGCGTGCCTAGTGTGATTATTCGAGTCGGTCAAATTGCTGGTCCGCGAGGGAGGAAAGGTAGATGGAATCCGCAAGAGTGGTTTCCAAGCTTGATTCGGAGCTCCCTTTACTTGGGCCTCTTGCCGGACTCTTTGGGGACTCTTGGAAGTATAGGCTGGGCTCCAGTGGAGGATATAGCCAATATAATATTGGAGACTTCAGGCGTGGCTGTTTCTCGGCCAAAGGAAAAATTAACGGGATACTTTCATGCTATCAATCCAAGCCCGGTGGATTGGTCAAGCCTTATACCTGCAGTGCGTGAATTCTATGGAGAAAGAATCCAAAAGATCATCTCATTGGAAGAGTGGATATCAGCACTTGAGAAAAGTCAGATCAAAACTCTCAATATCGAACAGAACCCTGCTGTGAAATTGCTCGACACGTACCGATCAGCAGCGAAGGGTGTGAAGATGGGAATTGGGGCAGCATTGATTGACACCACGCGAACTGAGTCATATAGCGCGAAAATGAGACAGATGGAGAAGGTCTCACCGGAGTTGATGAAGCTTTGGTGCGAGCAATGGCAATTCTAGGGTGACTCGATGCTTATTTGCGGGCAATAGGGTGAAGATCTATACAAAAGTGGGTCTTAACCCTCGAATCCACCAATCATTACCGCATATCATCGTGAATGCAAATGAATCATCATGATCCCGACCTTGTCATTTGGCACAGGACTATTCATCCATAACTACTATGAAGGGATGCTTGTATGTTTCTGGGGGTTGTAATTTACTTCTTCAGTTTAACAATAGCGTTCATGAATTTCACCATCTATCAAACGCACCTATCTGCAGCAATGGACCAGTATAAAACAAAAGAGGATGTTCTCAAAATGGGTATTGTTGATCCAGAGCTCGAGGAAGTAAGTTAGAGACTAAAATACGCGTGGTATAAGAATGAAGCTCACTGTAATCACATCAGATCCTTAAACACACGCCACCTCCCGCGCTGGACTTTTCACTGCCTGTTGAATATTTGCGCAACATAGTTTCAGCAATGGAGAAAAATACATACGAGAAATGCCCAACATTCGATACTCAGGAATCAACAATGAAAATCACAATGCGTGATGGACACGAAAGTGAATTAAACATCATTAAGCCCTCAGTTTCATCCACGGGTAACCCAGTCGTTGTCCTTATATTCGGCGGGGGGTTCATCATGGGTTCAAATATCCAATGCATCAACAGGGCCCGAGTAATCGCATCTCTGTACGGCGCCACGGTGGTTCAACTTTCGTATCGCGTGGCACCAGAACATAAATTTCCAGTGGCTCCAAATGATGTTTGGGATACGGTGAAATGGGTAGCTGCCAATGAATCTATCCTCGACGCAGACTTATCTAAAGGGTTCGTTATCGGAGGTGGTTCAGCCGGTGGAAACCTATCTATCGTTACGGCTCATCGTGCAGCGAAAGAGAAGCTGTTTCCGCCAATTACTGGAGTTCTTACAAGTATCCCAGTCTGTGTGAGCAAGGAGACGGTACCTGAGAAATACAAGGAGTTATGGGTATCTCGTGAGCAGAATGCAAATGCACCTGGAAATCCGGGACTTGATTCTAAGTCCTTTGGAGGGTATGAGGCCTTCTACAGACCTGATTTTTTATCGGAAGATTTTTCGCCTTTTAACACTTCAGTCGCTTGGTCTGAGCTAGCTCTTTCTCGGACATATGTTCAGATTGCCGGTTTGGATATCCTTCGTGATGACGGCTTGATATATGCGAAGAGTCTGAAGGATAGCGGTGTCGAGGTGAAGCTTGATGTTTATCCGGGCATGCCGCATGGTCACTTCAACATCTGGCCTTACCTGAAGCAGTCGGTCAAGTCTCAGGAGAATACTATCTGGCATTTTGGGTGGCTTTTGCACCGAGAGGTTTCGAGGGAAACGGTGCATGAAATTGTTGCGAAGATGATTCAGAATTAATTTGATATATTTGGCATGGTATTTTATCCATGGTTAATAGACAAGCTTCAAAGATGGATATAAAAGTTGTGTTGAAAGCTAGTAGAAGATTGGATATCCACATGAATTAAATGAATAATGACTGAACCCGGAGTGATAGAATCTGCCAACAATAGAAGAGCGAGACTAAATCACTCTCCAGATACAACGAAAAACGAATCCTAAACTCCTCAAAAATTACCACCACTGTTGAATATCCATAGCTGAATCTATCCTCAAGCCTCGAATTTTAGTGCATCAAGGAAGTTCAGAAGGTTGATCTTGCTTTGTAGTCCTGATTGTATCGCCAGTCAACTCTTGGCGTGCTTGCTTGTCGGCTTCGAGCTCGGTTCGTGCTGGGGAATAATCGTATAATTCGTTGGCCCGCTTGGTATCGCCTTCAGCCTCTGCTGGTGGCTCCGTTGTATCGGGTAAAGAATCCTTCTTGGTCTCTGGGGAGTCTCCGAGGTTTTCGGTTACCCTCGAGCGACGACGGCGACGAAGCAGAAACCATACTATGACCGCGATTATGAGTGCTCCACAAACACCCCCAACAACTCCACCTGCGATTGCGCCTTTATTCGGACCATTGTTGGAACCTAAAAGTTGAACGATACACTGTTAATTTGTCGGGGTTGAAACACAACAAATACTCGAAACTGGAAAGGAAAAAAAATCGGGAGGATGGCATACTCTTCGGATTTGATAATTCAGCCTCTGAAATAACTCCCTTGAGGCCACTGTGAATAAAGCTCTTTGTGTCGCACCCAAAGGCTGCTTCCTTGACATTATTATCAGGAGTTCTGCTGATGTATCCTGTCAAGCCCGGCTCGCAGCAGAAATATGCATCTGCGAACCAAAGGTTCCATGTTCCGTTCGCGCAGACATTGTCGATTTTATCGCTGCTCAATTTTTTGTTCTCGCAGAATGTATTTCCATCTCCGTCATCTTTACCAAATGTCAAACCATGCCCTCCTGGACAGCATACCTTATAGTGATATCTTGCCCAAGCGTCGTCGCTTTCTTCCCCGTCGTTACAGCTGTACTTCCGGCGAATGGCATAGCCGGGCCCTATTCTTTCAGACATTGATATAAAAGAAAGAAAAACTCATCGATTCAAGGTTTGCCTGAATGAGAACCAATATTTGGTTTCGAGGAGGGTGTAGTTAAAGGGGAAAAAGGCTCCCATGCGAACGAGGCTGTGATGCGATCCGCGAGCCTCATCATGAACGTGGGTCTTGAAACTGCCGTTGGCGAGTGAGGTTTGTTTTTAAGAATGTTTTGGCCCCAAGCTGAATTCCATTTCGGTAAATTATGTGCCATTAAGGTATATCATATCGCAATGATTGGACAAGGAGCCTGTCTGCCTCGTTCCATCGACGCAATTAGAATCCTTTCTCCGCATTTAAGCCGCGATGAGAGACCCTGAGACCCTTTGAACTGCGCCTTTGTCTTGAATAGGAAATGAGTGGGCCTTTTTTTTTATTCTTGCATTCGTAAACCTAACCTGGATTGGGTTGATGGTGAGTTGAGATATTCACGCCCAAATCATGTAGTCAAACATGCCACGCATTAGTCATATAACCCTTGTAATAGTAGGCGGCGATGCTTGAGATGTGTAATACAGTCTTGCAATGAGATATAAAGCCTGTGAGACACGGGTATAATCGTGTCCTGTAGCCTTTTTAGTAGTCCATGCAGTATACCGGTAGCAATTATACCGGTAGTGAGTATAGCCTTTCGGCATGACCGAGAAAAGGTCCACTCCACAAGAACCCAATCACGAAGTGGGTGTCGAATATCCTCCGACGTCAAGTCCTTCATGCGAAAAAAAACCTTCATTAGCTCAAGCCAACCTTTCTCTACCCGCACAGTTTGCAATTCATTGAACCTACTTTGCCCTAGATGGTTTGATCATTGGCAAAATGAAGTATAAGCTGCAAACTGCCGAGTAAATAGTCAACGGCAAATCCAAGAACTTCTAAATTCTTCAAATGGCAATGAGCAACTCGTTAATTATAGGCACCTTCGTCAACTTGAATATCAAAATTGAGTCTAATCAAGTCTGATGTCTACTGGCAACCCCCACTCTCTCCTCTAATTACCCAAATTAGCCGCCTCAACGACCCACTCCTCCACAATCTTCCCCATATAAAATGAACAATGACACAAATTAATTATTCCCCCCACGACAAATGTAACAATTCCAAATGTAACACGGAGTTTATCCGATTCCCCGCGATGCCATTCAAATTCCTCTTCCCCTCATAACTCCCAACATTTAACCCGTCCTCTAGCACATCTCAACATCATTAGATCAACCCCGCAAAAATCAAGCCACACCAACCGGCTCCAAGATGTCCTTCAAAGACAAAGTCTACGTGGTTACTGGCCTCGGCGGAATCGGCCTCGCAGTCGCGAAACAGCTCCACGCCGCCGGTGCCCGCCTCTCGTTAGCAGATATTTCGGAGAAAACTCTCGACGCTGCTGTCCAGTCCATTACAGCTGGTACCCCGGATAAGAATCTCATGACGACGGTGGTAGATATTAGCAGTTCTACCGCTGTAAATGACTGGATCAGCGCGACTGTCTCGCATTTCGGTCGTTTAGATGGTGCAGCGAACATGGCTGGTACGATTGGGAAGAACCACGGTGTCGGCCGATTCGTCGATCTACAAGATGATGAGTGGGATATGTTAGTTGGAGTGAATCTTTCGGGAATGATGCATTGTCTTCGGGCAGAGGTGCGAGCTATGATGGCACAGGAGGGAGGATGCGGTAGCATTGTTAATGCGTCGAGTATTCAAGGATTGAGGGGTTTCCCGTTACATGTGGCTTATTCGACGACGAAGCATGGTGTTGTTGGGTTGACGAGGTCTGTTGCTAAGGAGGTTGGACCGGGAATTAGGGTTAATGCTGTTGCTCCGTGAGTATATCAGAAATGATGCGGGTGTGCTTGGGGATTTGACTGACCGGTTGTGTTGTAGTGGTTCTATCCAAACACCTCTTCTCGATAAGGCCGCTGTTATTCAGGGTGGTTCGACTTTACCTCCGTCTATTATTCCTCGTAATGGAACAGCCGAAGAAGTAGCCCAGACTGTGGTGTTTTTATTAAGTGATGCGGCGTCATATACTACTGGACAGGTTTACAGTGTGGATGGTGGATGGGATCCATGAATTGGCCAACGCGAAGGTGACCAGCGTTGAGGATGAAGTATATGAAGTATATGAAGCTTGGATGTGAGGAACAGACTTTACCTATCAGATAGTAAACGCCATATTTGAGCAAGAAACGTGCTGCGCACGATACAATTGTATTTAAGCCCGCAGTCTACAAACAAATATCGTATCTATAACGCCACCAGGTCTAAGCCGTATGCATCGCTGAAATAATGGAATGAAAAAAGAATATCACAAGATCGCTCGAATCACATGTACAGCCAGAAACCTAGTCATATTCACGTTAGAAGATAGTAATTATTTCGCGGGTTAGGGTGAACTCACAAAGTAAAAGTGATAGATATAACCAACTGGGAATACCAAAGATAGCACCGGCACTGTCAGTTGTCACTTCAGGCCAACCGTCCTCATATTTCAACCAGTTCCATCCGAGATGAGCATCCTATAAAAAACTTCAATCAGCATATTACTTCATCAAAGCAAATCAGCAAAACTCACCCCATCCTTAAATCCAATACTCGTATTGAGATAATGATAGTAGAGAATATCCGGACTCGAATCATTACCCGCCAAAACCCCTAATCCGCCAGGCGCATAAACAATACCATGATTCGACGCATAAACAATTGTCCCACCACCCTTAACCAACGACTCCCCATCTTTATCAACAAACGGTCCCCGAATATCCCGCGATCGTCCAACACGAATACTATACTCTTTCCCGCGCGCAGGAAATTCATGATCATCCTCGCCAAACTTGCAACACTTGCCCTGGCTAAACCAGACATAATAATACCCATCATGATAACTCATCCAAGACCCTTCCTGCGGTCTAATCTTTTGATTCGGAATGAAAGTCAATTGCACCGCATCAGGATCTTCCGGGCTTTCAATAGAAAGAAGATCGTCCGAAAGTGGAAGTTGCCAAATACCATGCCAGAAACTGCCATAGTTGAGATAAGATTTATTTGAATCATGATCCATGATGAAAGATGCATCGATGGCGTTTGTCTCGGTGAACGGATGAATATCGGAGCCAGGACCCTTTCCGGTACGAATGACAGCGCCGTGATCATCCCACGGTGAACCATCCAATTTATTCGTTGTCGCGACGCCAATTGCACTATTTCGTTTGCCGTGTGTACTGAGCGTATAGTAGCAATAAAACAAACCGTTCCTGTAAATTGTCGTAGGGGCCCATGGTCGCGAGCGATTCCCCACGTCAATAATACTATTTTGATCGAGGACCGTGCCGATCTTTTCCCAGGGTCCATTGAGATTGTCGGCTTTGAATATGGGGACGTGATGTCCGCCTTTGAAGAGATAGTAGTGACCGTCATGCTGGACGATATTAGGATCGTGCGCGACGATATTTCCCAGGTTTGGAAGGGGGAGTCGATCGGTTGTCTCGTAGACTTGAGATAATGCGGAAGTCCATGATGATTGTGTTGCTGGGGTTGCCCCCACGCTGTTAACGCCGATCAGGGTGGTCGCAAGGACCAGAAGAAGGGTGCGCAACATGTTTTTGCTGCTGCTGCTGCTGATGTTGCTAGACATGGCTATATTATTGAGATAATATTTACAGAGCCAGTCTCGTCAGGATAATACAATTGGGCAGCGGGCGCAGTGTTGGCGATGCGCTGGCGCTTGAATGAGATATTCCGCTATGAGGTTGCAATGCGCATGCTGGGAAAGGCGAGATAGAAGAATAAAAGGAGAACGAAGAGAATTTAAGAAGAAGAAGAAGCGGCTCAGATAAAGAGGAAAGTCAATCTCACAAGCGCAAGGGCTGATAAAATAAAAATAAAAATAAAAAGTGAGAATAAAAATAAAAGAAAGGAAAAGAAAGTAAAAAAAGGCGAGAGATGCACAGCCCGTCGAAAAGCCAAGCTAATTAGGCGCAAGTGTGGGTACCTGTCAGTGACCAGGGCGCACTGCCTGAAGTGTATATTAATAGAGGTACTCTTCAAGTATTGTCAGTATCAGCAGGGACCAGAACCCTTCTCTGGTCAGGATTTTGTAGTTCTAATTGGGTCAATTAGATATAAACTGGATTCGACTTGATTCAACTGGATGCAAGTGAATTGACTGGTTTGAAATCCCTGAATCCCCACCAAATCAATTTATCTGCCTGCTCCATTTATCATCCAGTCCATCTCCACTTATTAACTCTGGCTGATCGGGGGCCCCAAATACCAGTCTGGCCCCCCAGTGATCTACCACTGTGTACCTCGGCCCCCATTTTATTTTTATTATGTACTCCGAACATAGTATTGTTCAACTAAGCCTACAGAGCCTTGCCAACGCATTTACCAGGTTACCGTACACCATAGTGGTGTATAGCTTACGGTGTATCACTTACGAATTGATTCATGTCGCAAGGCATTATGAACTAGTCACCAACTTGACTCTCGCGCACCAACTAGTGATGATATTCACTTGGCTATGACTGGTATAGATAAATATTCGCTGTATTTCGTACATGAGTAACTAGTTTATATGGTAGCTTGCGTCTTTCAGTGGAGAATTTGATGTGATAGTCCGGAGCTTTTGGTGATCGTGATCTACAATGTACATTCAGTACCAAGTTGAACCCTTGCAGAGGCGATGGATCGGCACTGTGAGCTCATAGTGGACCGGTCGACTAGGTATGCCAGGTTGGCAGTACAGTACTGTACAGTATGTGGATCGATTTAATTAAGGATTTGAATGAAATCATTATGACTGAGCTTACATTGCGAGAGTATCATACTCTTATGATAGTTGTACTATCTGCGACGAAATATAATATTCTACATTGATCATCATCTAGATGTACAGGTATAAGTAGTATCGCGCAACAACTAATTACCCAACGCAATCCCCGTCAGATCCTCCCAATCAAAAACATCGAGGAAAGGATCAAATTCACCCGGAGGCTACAAACAATCAGCATCTGAAAAAAAAAAAAAAAAAAAAAAAAAAAAAAGAAAAAAAAAAAAAAAAATTAACCACCCCGACAATATAAGGAGAGAGGAAACAA
>Ga0102593_1000346_pt1 | contig 91323 bp, 96 predicted proteins | sample AraplaCol_mMS_r2_2_FD_76862 | JGI IMG/M metagenome (GOLD analysis project Ga0102593, IMG submission 76862) | Arabidopsis root microbial communities from North Carolina, USA - plate scrape MF_Col_mMS_r2 (SPADES assembly) (version 2) | ecosystem: Host-associated > Plants > Roots > Endosphere...
TCTTACTTTCTTTCTTTCCTTTCTGTCTTCCCTGTTTTTTTTTTTTTTTTTTTTCCTTCTTCTTTTCTTTTTATCAGCATACAGCGGTGTTCATGGCGTTCGGTGATCCCGACTGAGCATCCAATTATTCTATACCAAGCATTAGCAGCCATTGCCTGTCGTGTCTATACATCCTATTCTAGTACAACTACAAACGCATTCGACATGTCTATGCATATCCTAATCGAAATACATATCAGTTTCAATGCAATGATCTACTTTCAGTAGCATGCTTAGGTTCATAAGTATCGTTGACACATTCAGACCAGAGATATCTTTCACATTTCTTTAAATTGTAGCGCGCAGTTAGTCAAAATCTTCTTCTTTGAATTCATTATCATGAAAATCACTTTCCTCTATCGTATCATCATTGCATACCCGATCCGAATCAACACCAGCGCAAACAGACCGGGTCAAAATAAAAAGCGAACACATATTCTAAAAAGAGAAACAAGACAAAAGTCCCAGTATCAAAGCGGGTGATTCAGCAATCACGTAGCACAGGCCTAGCCCTCAACCCTGAGGGAAGCCAAAATGAGGGCCATGTATCGAAATATCGCCGGGCCAGGACGGGTACGGGCCAATTGAAATCTTTAACTTCGCCCAAGGACTGACGTGTGTTTCTTGCTTTTGCGTTGCGAGAAAAAAAAACGTGGATGCGAAATGATCATATTCGACATCATGCAGTGGGTAGAAGATCACGAAGGCGATCAGAGAATAGTGCCAAAACTAAACCAACAAGGAAAAGAGTGCAAGTTAGTAACGAATTCTTGAGGAGCGCAGAAGATGATGATGATGGTGATGAAGTAGGGGTCTTGAATCTAGAAGAGCGAATAACCCAACATTGGTCAAATGCCAGGTACAAAAACATGGGAGGGAACGAGGGCAGGAAGATCATGATGGAAGTACATACCCGAAGGTCTGCTTAATGCTGCGCACGTAGTACAGCTCCCAATTCTGCTTCGTGACATCCTCCTGGCCCACGGGAACACCGGACCAGGACACGCGCAGCTGGGTCACACCGTCAACGTCGTTCTGGTCGAGGTTGATCTCGAGGGTACTGAAGTGGTCCGCAGGCCACTGAGCAAGACGCCATTTCTGAACAATCTGCTTAGGAGCATCAAGCTTGACGAACTCGCCGACAACGTTGCCGTCGAAGATGGCGAACTTGCCGCCAACCTTAGCACCCTCGAACTGTCGGGGAGGGCCACGGGTGAAAGCGGCGATACGCTGGGGATCGGTAAAGGTATTGTAAAGCTCTTCGGCGGTTGTACGCATCTCATCTGAAGCGGTCACAGTAGTTGTGTTAACGGCGACCTTGCCGGTGGTCGAGGTGGTAGTAGTCGCGGCGGGAGCAGCCTCCTTTTTGGCTGTTTGGGGGTGAACGGTGGCCTTGGTAAAGCCGGCAGAAGGATTCACGCCGGGAGCGTGTTGCAGGTCCTTGGCGTGCTCGGAAACAAGGGCATTGGTGAGTTGGGCCAGGGTCTTGCGAAGCTGAGGCAGGATCTTCGACCGAACGAGGTCCTTTACGGGCTGCTTGGACGCGGCGTCCCCGTGGTTCTCAATCTCAAACTGAACATCACAAAGAAAAAGCCAGCGCGTTAGTTTTCAGGTGTACTGTAATAGCTTTGGCCATAGCGCGCCGGCAGCTTTCCGAAAAGGGGGATTTCTATAGGGAACGTACGACGTACTCATCTTCCTCGGTGTCGTGGGCTACCTCAGGAATGCTGATGGAGCCGGTGACATCCTCCTCGTCTTTGGTCTTACCTATTGAACAGTCTCAGCTGCCGGTTCCCTCGAGGTTGAAATTGATCTACAAACCTGAATACTCTAGCGACAGCTTGACATCGTACAGGGTGATGACCTTGCCCTTGCGCTGGCTGACGTCTACGTCGCCATCCATGGACGTCACCTTCTCTACTTTGGCGGACGCGCCACCATCCTCGGCGCTGATGACGCTGAGGTTCTCCTGGAGCCAGTTTCGGGCCCAAGGAGCGGCATCCTTGTTGACCCAGTGCCAGTTGTTGGGGTTGTGAAGAACCATGATGAATGTTGACTATGGAAGAAAATCTCTGAAAGGGATGATTGTGATTCGGGAGGGCCGAAAGAATTCTTGCTCCGACGAATCTCTCCTTATTCTCAAATATGAGAAACGTTCAAGTGTGGTTTGTCTTGTTTCTTTTTTCCCGTCTTTTCCCTCAACCGATAATAGGTTCTGTTTGATTTCAAGTTAGCGAAATCATTCTTGCAAAGCTTGTGTGGCGGGACGAAAAAGAGAAAGAAATTGCATGAAGCAAAGCCACAAAATTTCAGGTCACGGAGCGTATTATTCCGGACGGAAAGCTTATCAGCAGTGCGAATGAATGAATTCATCCGGCCTCTGACTGGTGCCAGCTGGTGTCTCATCATTTTGGGCAGGTTGAAGGTCTTGCACCCAGGTGGGTGAATACCAAGAAGGAAGATGTATAAAGGGCCAATGAAGGCATTCCATATAACAAGAAAAACTTACAATTGAAATCAATGTCCTCAAATAAATCGAGGGCCCGCGATTGTGTGTTGAGGGAAAAGGAGAGTGGGAGGAGAAGGAAACGATATTTGAGGACGAGAAAGACGGAAGACTCTAGAAGAGCTCACGTGACCCGGTGGAGACCTAGTTAGGTCATCCATACAGTCTTTGTTTAACTACGAGGCAGTGTATATCCCAAGTTGAACAATTATAATTATGGAAAGACGAACTCAAACATGATCACTATAAAAGCCCGGTTTGCAGCGAACGAATGGGTATATCATAAAGTCACAAAGAAGCTCACCAAACCAAAAGAAAGACTACAATCAAACTCCCAATTTAAAAAGCCTCCATTTCTCTACTCTTGTTCCAATCGCTCGAGATCTTCCCAGCCATCTTCAGCGACTAACTGCTCGTGAACTCTTTCTCGTAGTTCTTGAATCTGACTACCAAGAGCTTCGGTCCATTGACTCTCAACAGTGGCAACCTTTTCCTTCAGGTCAGATGTGAGTGTGAGTTCCTCGTTCGCGCGGGTTTGCTGCATGTTCCGGCGCACGCTTTCTTCGGGTTCACCTTGCCATATCAATTCTGCTTCAGCGAGGTTTCTGTTAGCTCGCATCACAGCCGATCGTACCTCATGCAATAAACAGAGAAGGTTTGTCTGTGATTCAATGTATTGATAGCTCGACTTCTCGGCATGAGACAGCAATGTATATAAGTACTGCAACGGGTGAGCGTGGTAGCTCGGATTTTCCTCATACTCATTGGAAGGAATTTGGACTTCGAAGCCGTGGAGATCCTCGGGAACCTGCTGCACCATAGCCAAAAGAGAGGGAGCAATATCCCAGAATGCGGAAAGCTGAATTTCTACTCCACGTACAACATTTTGTTCGATGACATTCAGGAATGACTCGAGGCGGGTAAGTGCCGAGGTCTCGTACTGCACACGTCGATTCAAACTGTCCTTGGAGAAGAAATCTTCCGTTTCCCAAAGCTTTTCATTGTTTTTGCTTTGCTGATATGGCAGCAAAGCAAGTGCCTTGTATTTCTCATCGCGGCCACTTACGAGGTCGAAAGCCTCGCGGTGAAGCTGTTCCCGAGCCTCAAACAGCCATTTCAATTGCGTGAGTTTCTCCAATAGTTCTGGCTTCTCATCTCCTTCTTCCTGGGTCTGATCTGGAGCCTCATTTTGGGCATCATCGAACAACTTGCTGCTCAGCTCATCAATGCAGGCTGTCGCTTTGTCGATTCGGTCCGTAAGGATCTGATGCATCGGCTTCAGAACGACATCCTGGTATGCATCAAGTTGACGTTTGGCTAGCCCTCTTTCAAGCCTATGCTCATCGACTAGCATGGCTGCTTCGGCCTCTGCGGCTTCTGCAAAAGTAAGACTGCCTTCTTGGATTTGGCTCTGAATATTGGCTTTAAATTGACGACGACCTTCTTTTGACTGGCCCTGTTGTTCCTTCGACATCAATTCCACGTCTTCTTGGTATCGCTGTCTGGTGGATTTGATTTCCGAGAGATCGGTAATTGAACGAACAACTGTCCGATAGGATACAAGGTCCGGATGGCTATTGTTCACTGCGGGATAGTGGCGCGGGTACGGTGGTGGCAGAGTAATTAACCGCGAGATATCCAGCCTCTGACTTGCTTGGAATTGCGCGTATGGGTTTCCATTGCCGTTTGAATAGGAAGAGCCTTCCTCGTGCAAGCCAACCTTCTCTGGTGGGTATTCATCGGGCCCATAAGCTGCATACTCGCCGGTATAATGCGCACCTTCATCATCGAACTTCGAAGGTGTCTTTTCAGCGTCCCATTGCGTACCATCTCGCGGTAGCCCCATATACTTAGATTCTCGTTTAGATCGTTGTATTCTTCTTCCAGCTTCGTCGCTGCTAGAACCTGTTTTCGATTCCCACCAGCGACTTGGCGCACGCCCTCGAGAGCTCTGTTCATCATTACTCATACTGAGACTGGCAATAGGTGAAAGGCAAGGCTGATAGTTGTTCCACCATGCAGAATCAGGTCGACTTGTTCGATTGTGAGGTATCTCGAGAGTCGGCGCTGGCCTCACTGGCTTCGTGTTCTGTGTCGGGGGCGCCGGCGCCACGAATAGCTTACTAGAGACATCCTCCACAATATTTGGATTCGAGTCCCAGACACAAGCGTACCTTGTACGGCGTATCTGTGACTCACTGATCACGAAATCGGTGAATATCTTCAGGGCTTCAGTTTCATCCACTGCGGCGGCTTCTCGCTCAATGAATTCCTTATGCCTTTGCATGGCATCTTGTGCAAAGTTTGTGTCTTGTCTCATTATTGACTCCAGGGATTGCTGCTGCACAGCTTGTGGTACTGGAAATCTGCGTGGGGATAGAGGTTTCACGCCGGGTATAGCATCATTGGGAATATGTAGAATATGAGAGATAGGTCGATCTTCTGACCCTCTAGACAAGGTCCGGGGACGAGGCTTGGGATCATTGGCAGAGCTCAAAGGCGGAGTCGGCAGTGCTTTCGGGGGCACCGCTTGGGATGTATCTCTTTTATAAGATGGGGAGGATTCTCCTTTCGGTGAAAACGGCGGCGTTTGTGCAAATGCAGCTGATGGCCCAGCGGGGCTTGAATCCCACTTGGGTGCCGTATATGAGGACTGATCAGAAAAAAGGCCACCAGATGATGCTCGAGATCTTGACCCTGTACGTCCATCTGAGCCCATGCTGCGACTACTCTGGGGTGTAGCTCTTGCGGATGCAGGCTGGCGTGTTGGCGCTGGTTCCTGCTCTGAAAAGACCAGGTTCGATGGCTTGATGTTCTCCAGTGAATCTGCCCAAGGGTTGGCACTATTAGATACGGCACTCCTGGCATCTTCAAAATTCTGGTTTTGTTGGTTGCGGCGTTCAATTCTTCTTTCTCGGATTCCCTTGGCACTGGGGTCTCGGATTGCTGAACTGCGGAAGAGACCACTTCCTCCACTACCAGGTGTTCTTTGGGATTGTTGCAACGGATCGTTTGAATTGGAGCCATTGGCCGCGTCTGGAAGCCTCTGGGCCTTAGTTGTATCGATCGAGAGAGGCTCTGACTCTTGAGTCGGACGACTGTTCATGTACTCCTCGTCCACCCAATCAGCCGGAGTGGGTGGGATACTACCAAGACCAGTACCGAAGCTCGGTTGCCGGGCCCGAGTTCTGCTTGGCCCAGGAATTGTTCTCGCAGATGATGATTCGGAAGATCCGCTCACTGATTGTGAAGGAGGTGGGCCAGGTGGTGGTGGCGGAAGCGGCATCCCAGGTCCCCACCCGTTATTTGGCGGAGTGTGATGTCTCGTTTGACTGATAGACCGAGAGGACCCCGAGCTGCTGACAACTGCCCCAGCGGATGCAGCGCGTCTGGACGCAGGCGGCCTTTCCGGTGCTTCAAGCTGTCCATAAGATGACCCATGAAAATTAGCCCCCAGAGAAGGCGACGCTAAAGGTTGCTCGTAATTAGATGATGATACTCGAGGTCTATGCTGCAGGCCAGCGGAGTTGTATGGTATACCCTGATATGCATCGACACGACTTTGAGAGACAGACCTCGATCCTGGATTGCCTTGTGGTGGCGGTGGAGGTGGAGGTAATGATTGTCTTGAGGGTCCTGTCTCATTACCATATACCATCGAGACTGGACGAGGCCGCTGCGCGGAACGTCGTTGGTAGTTGATAGGAGCATCGAATTCATTTTCCGTTGCAAAATTCTGGGGAGGTGCCGGGGCAGAAGTCACTGCAATATTAGGGTTTGACGATCCATATCCATCTGGAGATACTCGATTTGGGTTGTTCGGAGGGGAGTATGGTGGTGGAGGGGGCGAAAGAGACTCTTCTATACGAATGTTTAGCAATAGAAATTCACTTTGAATTCAAATGTATTCAAAGAAGGACTGACCTGCATATCCCCTCTGCTGTGGCGCAACTCGAGGTGCACTATGAGACTGTTGATAGGGCACCTGAGGAGGAGCACCACTCATAGGACCCCAGTCTTGCGGGTTGTAAGGGACACTGTAGCTTGCAGCATGTCTGGATGCCATTGAGGAAGATGATGATGCTGATCTTCCGTTCGCGGGGGAGGCGACGTAGGGAGAATGGGCTTGAGTAAATGGACTCGACAACGACGTTGTCGACAAAGGTGTGTTAACCGGATGGAACTGCGAGCCGCTCAAGGCTGTGGTCAAAAGAGGCGGCTGAACCGCAAATTCTCGACGATTTGGCGATGGTTGGTTGCTAGTCGTCGAGGACGACCAGCCAGCATACTGAGGATTCATGAGTTGTTCGTTTACCGCATAGTTAAAAGTCACCCAACTGAACAAACAACGATCATCAGTTATGTTGCAAATGTCTTGCGAGATGGACAGGAGAATCAATGCAGCGACAGCCAAGGAAGCCAAGCACACCTATTCATCAGAAGAGCGTGTCTATCTGAAGACGGTGCGAATCGAGGCCATGGTTTCTTCACGTCGGACCAGGAAATGGAATTCACAAACCATAAACCGTTGAATCAGGACAGAAGAGAACTCTCTGTTACCAGAGAAAGATGCAAGTTTTACTAGAAAGTCGCCGCGATTGCAGCGAAGAGCTGGGATTCAAAGGGAATCAACCCTAGCCCATAGGGCCCAATTACTGCAGACCCAAGAGCACGGCACGCACTCCACCGAGAGAGGGGGGCAGTAGCTAAAAATGGAACATAGAAAAGACTTGGAAATTCTCTTCGAGGGAATTGATATTGAATAATCACAGAGTGGAGGACCATCTGCGGGCTGCTGCAGCTTGGAGATTCTCATCACACGCGGACCCGAGCCCGGCGCTTATAGTCGTCGCTGAGAGGCTCAACGCTGCAGCCCCCGCAGACACGGGGCAAGTCTTGGACAAACCAGCTTTCAGCACGGGAAGTTCAGACAGTTGATCAGCTCACAAAGGGAAAAGACCTGGCAGGGTCCTTCTTTGACAGGCAAATGAAATGCGGATCTTTACTGAGAAGAGATGATAGACTTCATCCTTCTGGAATCGTGAGAAACCCTAAGTGAAGTCCTCGCACGAGCTCAACTCAAAATTTCTCAATTTGAGGTGAACACCAAATCTCCAACCTTGAAAGGAATAAATAGATCTTTCAGGTAAATTTGAATTTCATAAGAGCAGACCAACAACCTACTGGCATTAATTACCAACATCGATGTCAGTCACGTCAGATGGTCGTCTCACCCGGGACAGATCAAAGCACATTAGAAACCCACAACAGGGAGGCTTTTTATAGGCCCGGGGCACTTATCAGAAACAGACATAAAGGATTTAGAAATTTTCAAAATAGAAATTCATTTATATTTGAATCAAGAGTTTTAAAGCTACCGCGCACTAATGCAACCCCACGACTTGGGAATTTATCAGGTACATCACGGCCGGGCCATGGACCGAAGCTATAGAGACAGTGGTGGTTAACTGTGTTGGGAGATCTGTTCATTGGTCGAGATTAGTGTCAAATTCAACACGTAGCGACCGACAAGCAATAATGTGTAAAACAAAGAGGGGTGTCAGATAATATGCCCTGTCACAGGCGGTGGTCATCAATTTAAAATTCCTTATGTTGACCGTCGTGATAAATTGTAGTAAATCATCATATTAAGGGTGAAAGCAAAAAGGCAAAAACAAATAATGAAAGGACCCGATACTCACATTTAGTTATTAATGGGCATAGAGAGACTGTAAAGTTAACGTCTATGATTTTCATCCACCCTATTCAACATCCATCAGCATCGATGACCGGTTGGATATCAGATATATAGGCGAGATGATTGCGATCGATCAGACATGACAGTTCTCGTCTTCGCCAGCAAGCTGACTTGGACATATGCTTGTCTTTTTGGTAATGTCGATTCATCATGAAAGATTGGAGGGAGCTAGGGCGAGGAGTGACATACACCTACACTCAGGGAGAAGTCGAGGGTAAAAGCTTGCAGCCCATGGATATCACTGTGCCAGATGTATATTAGTGGCTGTTATAGAAATGGCAATGGTTTATGAATGAGGAAAATTGAATGTCAGAGAAGCATGAATGGTATTAAAAGGATGTTGTCTGCATCGATAACTCGAATAAGACTCGTCATCTAAAGGGATCATCATAAAGGATGGGCAAAGACTGCAGAAGAAAAAAAAAATCCAAAACACGCATACCTGTTGAGAAGTTCTACGATTGGGTGTAATGTCAAGACGGGCTAGCAACTGCTTCAGACGATTAGCGACTCGTCACGAATGGGTTGTGAGTCAATGAGAATCGAGAGACATGTCTCAGTGGGCGAGGTTTTCTAGGCCTGCCGCAAAAGGGCGTATCCGTCATGACCGGACGTTATAACGACCGTCGGAGCCCAGTGCCGCTTCATCTTCGTGACAGGATTGTGGGGTGTTTGGTGTATGGAGTCGGATGAGCCGAGGGCTTACCATTCCAAGGGCCAAGCAAGGCATCGTATACTATCTTCAAAGCGGTCAGCGAAAATTCCGAAATGACTGTCCAGAATACGAGTGCAGAGATGTGATGGGGATCAGTAAAGCCATTGGTTATCGTCAATGATCCGAAGACCTTGGACGGTAATTTCCAGCGTATATTTAAAAAAGCGTTCATCATGCAAGAGTTGAGTTTTAGGAGGCAAAGAAAAAAAAATCATCACTTACCATTGTAAAATCTTTCAACTGGTAGCATTGAGAATGTGTCTAAAGTTAATCCTATACGAAGCTGGTTAGCTTTCGGTCTCGGCCCACAACCAGAAGTGACAAAAAAATCAATGCAGGTAGTAGAGGCTGATCTTTCAGACTGACGTGCAAATAACAGAAGTTTCATTCCCTTTGTGGGTCAAAGACTCTAGTTTGAATTGGTTATTGGTATCATCATGTAGAGTACCATTGTGGGATGTGTGCAAAGTGAAAGCAGAAAAACGACCACCACTTACCATTTTCGCTTAATACTGTCAGACGGGTGTCTGTTAGTGACAAAGGAAGTAGTATTGCATCAAGACATGTTGAAAAACAAAACACTCGAGCTGGAAGTCCAATGGCAAAAACATTGAATGCCGAAAGAAGACTCGCTCTCGGTTGGGGGAAAGGGAAAAAGTTCAACTGCAATTTCGAGCTTTTTCAATAAGCTCCACTCGGAGAAACCTTGGGCCGGCCCTAGCCTGCTTTTAGTTGACACCTCAGGCATAAGCCACTGGTGCTTATGTCATGCTTATGATACCATAAATATAAGGCATTAAGTTACTCACACCACAACTACAGGCTTTTTTTTGCTTTTTTTCCCCCTTTAATCTTAGGATTCTCAATTGATAAGATTCAAGAATTTTGGGTATGGCTAGCGCAATTGGAAACACCTTCAAAATCGTGATAGTTTCTGCTCCCGAGTCCAGAAATTCTGGAGGACAACAAGCATGAGCAACATGCACACATCAAGAGCAATGGTCCAATTGTACCCAATGAGGTATCGGGGGGCATCTACTGTTTTCCAGACGCTATAATAGGGTCATTAGTAGTTCCAATAGTATGATCTTGAACCACTTACAAGAGAGGGAGCCAAGCGCCAAAGGTATTTCCAATTGTGTTCATGGCACTGATTACTACCGCACGTTCCTCTGCACTATGGGCACAGATCTCGTTGGCCCAAGCATATATGATAGCCGCAATGCCATCAGCTGTTCCAGAAAGGAAGAATGCAAAAAACTTCAGTCCCACGGGTACGTTCCAGATAGCGAGGACAACACAAGCAAAGATGTTAAGCACCGCAGTGGTGGCAATGAGACTCGCTTTGGCGTTATATACGTCGGAAAGCACAGCACAAATGACAGATGCGACTATAGTGACCGCGGGAGATACGGTGTTGATTGTGTTGATACTTCCAACAGAATACCCTTCGGCTTTTAGCCACAAAGAGAGACCACTGTTGGAATAAACCCCGTCAGCCTGCGAGAAGAAGAATGCAAATGCAACGAGTACCCATAGTCGCCATCCTTTCAGGATTTGAATGACTCTGGGCAGGGTAAATGGCTGTCTTGCTTCACGATTCTCCGATGCCATACGCTCCTGAGCAAGGCGGATTTCATCTTCGGTTAAAAATCGAGAGCGACACTTATCGGGAGTACTGGGCAGCAAGCAGAGACCCATGAATGCGATAGGAATTGTGCATGCAAAACCTAGCTTTGAATTAGTGTCTCTGGTGAAGGAACCAGGGTATGTGAAAGCAAAGCTTACAGATGATATAGAGCCATCTCCATCCTTCGATTCCATACCGACCATCTAGACGAGCATAGGCACCCGCTTGGATGTATCCAGAGCTCATACTACCGACTTGGCTAGCAATGAAGAATATGGCTCCTCTGCGAGACAATTCTGAGCGCTTATACCAGCTTCCCAAATACCATTGCACTGCAGGGAAGAAAAAGCCGCCTAGCGCTCCCACGAAAAAGCGCAGAGCATAGAGCTGTGTCACATTGCTGGCCTTGTACTGAGCAAGAGTGAAAACGCCCCAAAGTAAATCGGCTGCTGGAAGGAAATAATTTACGGGGCAGCGAGTCATCTGTCAAGAGTTAGAGATGGTTTCATCTTTGTTGTTTTCATGTTCTATGTTCGACGAACCACCAGTGTCAAGGGTATTTGCATGGTAATAAATCCAACCCTGGAAGAGACAGACATTAGTTTCTGGGTGGAAATACATGAAAAGGGTAGTTAGCGAAAGGCATCATACATGTAGACAGTATTCAGATAGTTCAACTGGTTCCCATATAACCCCAGGTCCTCCTTCATCCCACTAACATATGCAGTGCTTGTAGCTGACGAATCGAGCACTTTCGCCCAATACGCCAAAAACACAAAAACGATGATCAATCCATCCAGCTTCAAGATCAAACGGCGCTCAGCAGGCGTATCAGTTGGTGCAAACCACTGATACCATTTCTGGCGCGCCGGTACCGGCCCGGGAATCTGTATAGAGGCATCCTTCGACTGCAACTCGACATTGGCTTCTACTAGTCGTGGTGTTTTCCCTTGAATGGGGTCCATGATTGCAATTAATCTAACCCCTTTGCAATGTGTGATTGTATCCTGTCAATTTTGATTGTCCCGGCAGTCGCCAGTTTTGATCGTGGCTGTTTAGCCGGAGCACGCCATCGATCGGGAGGATAGCGCACCTCTTGAATGGCGCGGGCCTCGCGAATTGCGACGCTATCGCCAAATATTGACAAGCTTTGCCGAGCCCGTCGTTGATTCGTGGAGATATTACTAGTACAGTATAACTTTGTAGCACTGACACTCGGACAGGGAGAACTTGATGAAATTAAGAGTTAATTTCTGGGCTTACTAGAGCCCCCTTCATTCCAGTCCAGCCACATATTGTTTACTGGTGATGAACGAAGATATGATCTCTTTTTCCCCCCTGTTGCTGGATTTCTGGATTGGTCATTGCGTGCTGCCTACTGGCCAGTGATAAAGACAAAAGAACATTCACACTACAATGCAAGGAAGATATAGTAGTACGATGCTGTAAAACTCCAGCCCTGAAGGGCTCTGGGGAGGATGGGTTTATATCTACGTAGCTATACGTGACATTAGACTGCGGCATGGTTTTGGATTTAGTCTTGAGATACTATCCAAAACCGAATCGATTCGGTTTGCGGTTTTGAAATGCTAACCAAAACCCAACCGCACAATATTGAGGTATTGATATGAAGACCAAAACCGCTGCGATTTTGGTTAGGCTTTCGGTTAACCGCGGTTTTTGCGGTTGGTGCGTGCCGCAGTCTAGATAAAAAGACTGGGTTTCGGCGGACAGGCTCCCTCTGCAGGTATACAGATCTGTCGTATCAGCGATATTAGAGTCTATCTGTATAGGCGCACACCGGGATCTTCTCTTCCGTGTATTTCGTGGTGCAACGGATGGCGCTGTTTTCCCAGACTTTTTAGCTCAGCTTCTTCGATATTGCGGAGGACGGTCAGAGCCTAAATCTGTTGTAATTATGGATAATGCGTCATTCCATCATTTAGAACGGATCTCGCAGATATGCACAGATATGCATGGATACGGGGGTAAAATTGGTATATCCGATCAAAAAGATTTTTGCTAAGCTGAAAAGCTTGATCAAAAGTAACTAATTTCGAGCTGCAATACAATGATATTTCGATGTTAACTTGATTCAACCATTTTAACTGGAAGTTCCAGAGAAGAATATTATACTGTGCAGAGTTGTAGAACAGCATTTTATCTTAAACCATATGAAGAGACTAAAACATCCCAGACTCCAACGCGTGTATCACCTGGTTGCGATAGATTCGACTACGGTTAGTATTACCGACTTTTTGTCGTATACAACTTGTCTTTCTTGGGATCAATTCCGAGCGTCAAAAATTTCAGTGGAAAGCACTTCAAATAAAACTGGTGTCATTTTGAGCTTAGCAGGGCCGAATTGACGCGGGATACTTTTGGACACCTACTGTAGTTCGGGCTGCTTGCCGTTGCAGCAGGCTTTAGTAATGATTGTGGCGCCAGGAAACCTTGACGGGCGTTGTAAAGTTCCATTGCTGGAAGCTCCCATTTGATTCAGGAAATTTATCTCGTCGGTGGAGGAGGCGTGGCACCTAGGGATGGACAGATCGATGTCATTATCGCCTGCGCGTAGGAAGACGGATTCCCATTTAACCATATGCTGCAAACATTCCCTGGTACATCTCTATAAGTAACAATCCCTCAGGAATATGGAAGCATAAGTCGATGAGCGATATAGATAGATGGATGAAGGTGATTGATTCAATTATCGAAATCTTCCCACCTAGGAAGTGGAGGTAATGGCACTTTAGGAAGATGCGAACCATAAACTCATGTTAATTTAGAGAAAGTACGAGGGACAAATTTCTTAACATTGGAGGAAGTAGCCAATTGAGAATCAACGATAGTCTCGATTGACTCTTTTGTGCAGTGAAAATGTAAATGATCGGTGGCGTTCAAAGCCTTAAAGTCAACAGTATCAAGCAATTGAAGTTTTTTTTTCGTCGTAGCTAGGCATATCTTCTAGCGAAAATAAACAATTAATCCGAATTAAATATTGTTGTAATGAATGGATTGTTCGAAAATGATCATGTTGAAACTAACGTTTGATCATCATATACAATAGTACTATGTAAATAGTAGTTCTAATTTTAGAATATGTATTTAAATGAGTAGCACTCATGACACTCCTAGTAATACGTGCTCCATCCTGGTCGATAGTTCTCATAGAACTACAGCTGGAGAATTGTCGATCAGGGGTTTAACATATAGACCGGTCGCCGATTCTGGTTACGGACTTTCAAAGATCCGCAGAAAAGAGTCGAATTAAAAAGGCATTGTTCACAAGACCCTTTCCGGTGGATAATTTGGAGCTAGGAGAACATATAAAGGAGGTCAAAAAAACTCGAGGGGCACATGATACCCAGTGGAGGTACATTCTTCCGGGTGCTTTTCCCGACGGCTTTCGGCTTGACGATCGGGTCTAGGCTCGGGCAACCTGCCTAAGCAACTCGGGATCCCATGTTATGGTATGCTATTGTGATTCATTCAGAGCCTCTCATCACGCAAAGGATCAATTGAATTCATAAAGTATATCGTGAATAACCTCAGATGCACTAGTATTTAGACTAGAATGTAGAGAATGATCTACATATTATAGATAAGCTACAATACACTACAACGGACATTCTCGGCCCACTTGGAAGGAGAAAACCGGAGCGGCGAGTCACGCGGGGAAAATGACGAAAACCCGCGGGAGTTCGGTTGGTGAAGTCACTTCCCACCCCGCCCCGCCGCAATGAGTACTTAGTCCGGTTTACCTCCCCTCCCTGACGTTCTTTTTCCCCACCAGATCTGCCTTGTTCATGAGATTGCCACTTGACCCTGTTTCTTGAATTGAATCCGGTCCAGGGAATTGCTGCTATTTCAATTGCTGCTGTTCCTCCTGTCCAATTCTGCAACTTTATCTTTCTATATCCTCCTCTAGGTTCCTCTCATCACCACCGCGAAACTCGCAATCATGGCAGCAAACAATACTTCTCCCGTCGGTCAAGAGAATATCAACACTGATATTGTGACTCTCTCCCGTTTCTTCACTGAAGAACAGACCAAGTACCCCGAGGCCTCGGGTGACTTCACTCTGCTGTGCCACGCCCTGCAATTCTCCTTCAAATCCATCGCCTACTATATCCGACGCGCTTCCCTGATCAACCTGACTGGTCTGGCAGGTTCCTCCAACACTACTGGTGATGACCAAAAAAAGCTTGATGTAATTGGCAATGATATCTTCATTTCCGCCATGCGGGGCTCTGGCAAGTGCCGCATCGTTGTTTCCGAGGAAGAGGAGGAGGTGATCAAGTTCGACGAGCACCCCGATGCCCGTTACGCCGTGGTCTGCGACCCTATTGACGGTTCTTCCAACTTGGACGCTGGTGTCTCCGTCGGTACTATCTTCGGTATCTTCCAATTGCCCGATGAGGTCCTTGGTGCCGGCAAGTCCGTTGGCCCCGAGCACCTGCTTCACCCCGGTACCAGCCTGGTTGCCTCTGGCTTCACCATGTACGGTGCCTCCGCCCAACTGGTCATCACCATGCGCGGCGGCGGTGTCAACGGTTTCACCCTGGAGAACTCGCTGGGCGAGTTCATCCTGACCCACCCCAACATGAAGCTTCCTGCCTCCCGCTCCATCTACTCCGTTAACGAGGGTAACTCCAAGTACTGGGACGAGTGGTGCAACAAATATTTCGACAGCCTGAAATACCCCGAGGGTGACGGCAAGCCTTACAGCGCCCGTTACATTGGTAGCATGGTTGCTGACGCTTACCGAACCCTTCTTTACGGTGGTATCTTCGCTTACCCTGCCGACTCTAAGAGCCCTAAGGGTAAGCTTCGTATTCTGTACGAGTGCGCGCCTATGGCCATGCTCTTCGAGAACGCTGGCGGTCTCGCGGTCAACTCGCGCATGGAGCGCTTGATGGAGGTTGTTCCCGAGCACATTCACGACAAGAGTGGTGTGTTCTTGGGTTCGCGTGACGAGGTCCAAAAAGTCATCGACATGTACAACAAGTACCAGAAAAAATAAATGTTTTCATGACTGCGCCTATCTTGGGACATATGTTTAACCCACCCGGCTCAACCTCATCTTCTTCGTTCTTAACTCGCCTTTTTTGTTCCATATATCTACGTCTTTTTTTCCGGGAGTGTTGAGTCGGGTGAGTTCGTGTCCTTGTTTACGAGCTTTGACGCCTAGTTCTAGTCGCCGTTAGTTTCAGCGTTCTTGGATGTATTAGTTATCGGATACAGTACATCAATAGAAAAACAATTCCGAAAATATCAAAGGAAAAATCAAAACGTAGCTAGCTGTCTTGGTATAAAAAATAATCATACGCCTTGGAATCTTTGGATCTGGGCTTCGCGGACTGTTTGCAAATTTGAAAGTTGTAACCTATGTCAGTCTATCCTGCCGAGTAAATCAATATTCTACTAGTATATTGATTATACCTGGTAGTACCAAATAGTAATTCTACTATAACATTGGAAAGGAACCCGGAATTTTGTAGAAGTATATATTCTAAACCCTTACAATACATGGACACAATGAAACCCGGAGAATGAGAGAAATCCCGCAGGGATGCTAGAGCAAAAGATGCTTGGAAGAAGAAAAAATAACTATGGAGACAAGACCAAGTCAAGATTAATCGACCGGGTCCTCCTCCAGAAGGGTCTTGAAGCTGAATGGCAAGAATGGTACACCTTCGCCCATGAAATGTTTGCTCATCGCTTCGACCCAATGCAGACGAAGAGCGTGAAGCATGGCACTGGTTCCTTCCATGACGCACAAAACGATGACCTGGCAAGATGGTATTAGTATCAAGACGACTTACGAATTGGAGAGGGGAAAGTCTTACCGAAAGAACAAACCACATATAGAAAGTCACGACAATCATGATAACACGCATAACAGGGCTCTCGGACTCGAAGGAACCACCCAGGGTCATGTTCCAGAGCACGATAGAAAGCTGCTGATGGGCTAAAGACAAGGCCCAAAGACGCAAGTATGAAGCAGTATGGGAGATACAGTTCAAACAGAACTCAATGGTATGGATGACCTGGTGGATCATGACATCGCCGAATTCGAATTCTTCGTGCTCCTCGTTAACGTCCTGTGCAAGCATAGCGACACCCTCGCCATCACTGGCTAGACTATCACGAGTTCCGCCATTCGCATCACCATCTTCGTCAAGAGCACTGAAGTGGGATTGCTCGCCAAGTCCGCGGTAGCCAAGGGCGCGGGCCTTGTTATGCTCGTAGCGAAGCCAGAAGGGCTTAAGGAGCAGCATGATAGGAACCTGGGCAACAGCGATGAGAAGAAGGATGGTCTGCACCGTAGCCTGTCCAGAGTATAGATGCTCAGTCACGTTACCGGGGCTCAAGAACATGAAAATCAGCATGTTCAGAAGGCTAGGGGGGGCATCTCCACTCTCCTGCCAGTTGACGGTCCACTTATACACGATAGTGAGGGCGAGATAACCGAAGATAGACTGGAAAAACAACATGCTGGGAACAAAGTTGCCCCAAAGATCAACCTTGGACTTGAAGTGTCGCGCATTAATATACTGAAAGCAGAGGGCGAAAGTCATATGACACCATCCAAGTAACACACTCATCTTCATCTTCATACTGTTCGAGAACAGCAAAGCATTCTCCGCGCCGTGCCAGTTCCAGTCCAGACCAATGGGGAAACGATAGTTCCCTTTGAGGGAGGCCTCGACGGACTGACCTGCGGTGATATCCTCAGGCCATTGCCACTGACTGGGAAGGAAAGTAAAAGGACGAGAAAAGATATCGTTGTAGATGAAACCGGTGTAAATAGAAAAAAGACCCATAAGAAGCATAATGTAACGTCCATAGAAGAACATAGATGAGATCTCATCCAGCTTAGTACGGGTCAGCTTCTTCTCAAAGAAGATCAGCGCGGTTGCAGTTAGGGTCATCAAAAAGCCGTGGCCGGAATCGCCGAACATGACGGCAAACATGAAGGGAAAAGTGACGACAGTGTAAATTCCAGGGTTGACCTCTGAATACTTCGAAATACCATAGGAGTTGACAATGGTCTGGAACGCCTCTGTGAATTTATTTGTTCGCACATAAGTCGGTGGAGTCTTGTTTGTCTGGATTTGGTTGACAATAGTTGGGACAGAGAGCCCAGCACGATCGTTCACATCTTGAAGGGTCGACTTGATCAAAGCAAGGGAGTTGGTTGGGCACCATGCTTCAGCAATTAGAGTCTTGCGGGCTTGGTCGTATGAGAACTTGTTCAAGGTGTCGTAAACAGCTTTTTCCTTCTTGACAATAATCATCCAAGCTGCGAGAGAGCGAGCAATCTGAGAGAGTTCCGCATCCAGAGTGTTTTTGGTGTTTCGCAGCACGTTGGTCACATCGCCCAGGCGGGTGTTGACCTCATGAATCTGGTCCCGTCTTAGTTCGCTGTTCTCGTCCACTCCATACAGAGAAGCACCCAACGACTCCGAGATTTTGCGAATCTTGGCGAGGATGTTCTTGCCGTGAGCGAAGATCACGAACACATTTTTGTGGATTTCTTCGTTGTTTGTAGGGTCGATAATGGGATCGGCGATCTCAGACTGATTCATGTACAGGTTGCCACGCAAGGTTCGCCACAGAATACGCTCGAAAGCACCAATTCGGTCACGGGGGATAACACCGGAGACAAAGCCAATGTTGAGTTCTGAAAAGCTCTGCTGGCCTTGGGTGTCCCCGTTTGCACCTGCAGGTCCATGCTGTTCAACATCGCGCAGTAGCGGGGCCTCGTCGTTATCGAAGGATTGGCGAATATCCTCCGTGTGTGTATGAGCCTAGTCCCAGTCAGTCCTCTGTGCATTTATATTTCGTCAAAATGGTTACTAACCCGGTCAAAGAAGCCACCAGCTTCTCTCAACACCCAGCGCCACTCGGCAAGCTCGACCTCACGCTTCTTCAAGGTCTCGTAGCTATCGTTCAAGGAAGCAATTCGCTGTTCGAGACTCTCACTGCGTTCGGCCAACTCATCAATCTCCGAGGCTAGGGGCGCGGCCAGTGTATCCGAGAAGTCGTTCGAGGATCGCATGGAGATGCCAGCTTTCTCCATTTGGGCGTGGAAGTAGCCTAGTGAGGAGACAATAGAATTAGCAAGTCGTCCATACCATACCATACCATCAGTAGTCTCAAAAAAATGAACATACGGAGCTGTCGTTCCACGTTATCTAAGCGCCGAATTTCCTTTGTAAAGGTCCGTTGGAAGGCATTGGTATCAGGGTTAAGCTAGAAAAACACCGCGGGCGTCAGCATTTAAAGTCGTAGCCACATCATCAGATGTGTTGTGGTTAGTTCCGGAAATACTCACATCTCTGAACTGAACCTGGCCAATCTCACCAAGTGAGCTGACGACCTCACGACCGATCTCGTTGGCGATGTAGAGCTGGGTCAGGCTCATGTCCGACGAGCGGAAATAGGTATCCGGCGGAGCCATGATGGATAGGTGGCTATTTTCAGCCGTGCCGTTCCTCCAGATATGAACACCGAGATCAAGATCTGAGGGTATAAAAGAGGGACGCAGATGAAGGCGTTGGCCGGGGATCTGAAGCTACTCCTGGCTGAACTGGCCGCTGTACACGTGATGTCACGTGTAGTGTAATCCACTTGCGTCGTCATTCGACCCTGCATCAGTTCTGTACCCCATGCAGTAGGCATGTATCCTCAAATTTAATAGAGAAGATAAAAGAGGACGTTGGTGGCATTCCTTTGTGGTAAATACTCGGCACATTACATAGTACAGTGTTTATTCCTTGAATGATAAGAATGCCCTGGACCTTAAGTTTTGTCTCTGCTCCGTTATTCTAAACAATATATTTTACGGCCTCCCTTAGAACATGACAGTAGATCCTAGTGTGATCAACCATAGGGTGGTTTTATAACCGTCTCTCAAGTTTCCATATCATAGTTGCTCTGAACGCATGGATGATGCCTCTCCAAAGGACTCTAGAATACTACCTAGTATTCTGCTAGGTAGCGTTCCCAAACCGGGGCCCCCATTAGGGCAAATGGCGGAGAACCCTTTCCCCTCCCACTTGAACCCCTCAATAACTTTTCCTCTCTCCTTCTCCTCTGAATTAACTTGGCGTTTAGTCGGTATTTACCAGGCTCTCCTGGAATTTCCAATTGTGGACGGTGCTTCCATTACTTTACTCTTGTTTCTCTTCCCATTATTCATTCTTTATTGTCTCATGCAGTTATGGCACTCGCTTTGACGTAGCCCATCTGTGCAACGACTAATCACGAAGGCTGCATTGTCTAGGCGGTAAATTTCTGCCACATACACCCTATTTAATTCAAGTAAAGAGGATGCTTAATGTCCTTCGGGACATTTGGTCAAATGAAAATATACAGAGAAGATTAGCATGGCCCCTGCACTAAGGATGACACGCTCAATCAAAGAGAAGCTACCAGTTTTTTTTTATTCCTTACAGATCATTCGTTGAGGTAGGAGATGAGGTTGAAGTTTATGAGGTGCTCGTTCGAATATCCTCAAGATCATTCTTTTTGGCCGCCTTTGCCAACGGGCATTTCACGATTTGTATTCGACGACCTTAGAACCACAACGGCCGATAGCTGTATGGGACTAATGACTTCAAACAAGCTGAAATCGAGCGGTCAAGTGGTCATAACTTATGGAACTTGAGTGATGCACAGTATACATTATTATTCACACGCTGGCAGATAATCACATTGTCCTCTACTAGCGTACAACAGTGTACCCTACACTAGTGTAGAACTCCCCAGGATTATAAATTTCCATAGTACTAAATAGACCGTTCAGTCGAAGTTTACTACTCGGTAGTGCCGAAGGTACAAATCCTATATTCACGATTTGAAGGCAAGCTGAACGAATTGTGAAGTTCATCGATGCCGAGATTTAACCTTACACGTGTGAACACATGCATCGGGATGAACCCTGCACTCGATTGCCGTCCTTCTTGGCATCGCGGTCCAATTTTTGTTCCGCCATATTTTGGTCTGTTTCACGGTAGCAAACACTCTACGCGCCCTCGATTTCAAAGCCGCATTGGTTCCCGGCCCGCTTTTGGTCGATCGGGCTGCCGCCTCGTGGGCAAGCAAACCTTATTCCCCGGCAAGCCAAACCCGGCCGTTCGCTCGTCGGGACTTGTTCACTCCGCATCTACTCCAACTCCTGGAATGCTGGGCGACCTCCCACCTACACCCAGGCGTAAAACTACTAGCCAAACGACCAGCTAGACGCTATGGTCGATATTTCACAGCCATCTGCCAGGGACAGAAGCTCCCAAGCATGCGACAATTGCTTTCGGCAGAAGGTGCGCTTCTTGAATCTCCTTGATGATGCAAGAATGAGCGCTGACGATAGTGAGCAGATTAAATGCGATGATGCACTCCCCCAATGCAATTGGTGTGCACATCGAGGTATTCCTTGTACATACGACAGGATAAGGCAAAGAGGACCCAGAGTGTCCTCATCTCAAGGGTATGCGTTATATCCTGATATTGCTGTCTATTGCTAAGCATTGGTTGGTTGACCGTGGAAAAAAGATTAAAAAGAAAGATCAGCAAGAAATATACGAGAGCGCGTGGTCCTCCTCCGCAGCAGGACCAACAACCAAGTTCTACTAATAGTATGTCGAGTCCCCCAATAGCAATTGCTCAAAGTATTAAGGGCCCGTTCGGTAAACAGCTGTTGAGCCAGTTCGCCCATTTATCCATCATGTTGGGAATATCAATTTGAGTGATGGCGCTGTGTTGTTTTCTCCCGAGGGACAAAAATGGGTGGAGGATCTAACAGGCGAGAAAATACCGGCCGATCTTTGCTTGACGAATTCACGACCTTGGGAACGCGACCCCATTGTTGATTCAGAGAGGTGCTTGCATGCAGTCCCTTTAGATAGACTGACTCTGCCCGATCGGGCAACTATGGTCCAACTAACAACGGCCTTCTGGAACACAGTCCATAGTCGAAGTTGGCCCATACCGGACGAGGTGTTTTTCCGGGCGACTATGGATGCAGCCTATGGAGTCCGAGAAGACACTCCATTTCGTGTCCATACAGCGAAAATATGTGTTTGGGCTACCTGGGCTTTTATTTCGACCTTTCCCACGCCATTTTCCGGTAGGCCTTCAGCATTACCAGCTGAACAGCGTGTCGAGATTATGACATCTATAATGGCCTCCATCAACCTACTACAACAACCTCACATCGAGCTATTGGAGGCAATCACAATGCTTGTGACGTTTCATCTTCTCTCGGGGAATGTTCAAGCTGGCATGATGTGCAATACAGTTGCCGCACGCCATATCCTATGGCTTGGAGCCCACACCAGAGACTGCTTTACAAAGGCATGTGCCTTCCTCGCCACGGGCGACGAGGAGCTTCGGCGTGACTATCACCTAAGAAACTTGTTCTGGATATGCTACCAACAGGATAAAGAATTATGCATTCGCTCAGGACAGCCACCGGCCCTTTCTGAATATAACTGTGACCTCAATCTTCCGACCGAGTACGAGAAGAATTTCAACGAATCGCTCAAGTTTGAACGAGACTGCGCCATCGTTTACCCAGGGGACCTGCGTTTGAGCCAGATCAAGTCGAAAGCATATATCGATCTTTATTCTCGACGAGCTTTAGACAAAAGCGACGCTCTCATTCTCAGCGGCATACGTCAGCTTGACTTGGATCTGGAGCAGTGGCGCATGCGTATCCCAGCTGCCTACCGTCCAACATTGATCTTTTCGCAAGAATCAATCCGTAGGCCTGGCCCGCCTAACATCCGGTCATTGATGTTGCGTCTAGAATACCACTACTGTATGGCTTATATTCATCAAGCCTGTGGACGATATGGAACCTGGGCTGGCATGCAAGATCCGGAGATCCAAGGTGTCAGCTCTAGTTTGACCTTGTCTATTGCAGCATGTCGCTCTTCACTATATTATTTACTGGCTGTGGGATATGCGTTGGCCCCGAAGGATTTCTGGTTCGTACTCTACTTTACCGCACATAAACGCCATCACCAGCTAACTGATATCACTGTAGGTTAATACTGTTCTATCCTCTCTCGGCAATTGTAACGATATTTAGCTACGTCATTTCGAACCCACAAGCACCAGATGCAACAAGTGATCTAGAACTCATCGGACAGATGGCAGTTCAAATTCGGGACCTTGGAGAACGAGAAGACAAATTGAGTGGCGAGCCCTCAAAGTCAGAAAGGGTCTGGAAGGTTGTAAAAGCATTAGAAAGGCTCGCAAGATGTACGATAAACAAACATATCTATAAATAAACGGATTCTAAGCATAACAAAGTTTACCATACAATGCTTCAAGTGTCTAAATTCCGGAAAATAGGCAAAAAGACCCCTTCACAGCCAAGTTCCTCTACATAGAGATACGGTGGGTAGTATAAGGAATAACATGGACCTCACCAATCAGCCCAGTGTCGACCTTACCAGGTAGAGTGGTCAGCATGGGCTTTGATCCAGAGATCTCAATATCCTGGTAGATGCTGCTGATGTAGTTCCACATCAGTGTTGGAACAACAGCAACTACACTATTGGAACCGTTCCGCAAGAAGGGACCAATATCGATAATCGGCTTGGCAAAATTCAGATTTTGAACGGGCTGCTCATTGATAAAGAGCTTAAGACCGTGGGAAATCTGCGGCAGCGAAATGTAGGCCCCTTTAATTTGCGTATCCCCCGAAGCAGTCGGAGGCCATGAGAATCGTGTTGAGTAATTTCCAACACCCGAAGCATTGTGCAAACCGGGGATATCAAGCCAAGATACCAAAGAGTCGAGATGATGTGTTGTATTGTGCTTTTCAGCGATAACTGTCGCATCTGACATGTTTTTGGGGGCTTCCCAGTGCTTTGCGACCAGTTTCCAGTTCTCCAATGAAAAAGAAGGGGATACTGTGCTTCCCGAGATGCTGTATGTTTTTCCATTGGAAAGCTTCAAGAACTGATCCTTTGAAAGTGGCTCAGTGCCCACATGCACATCTAATTCTCTAGAGGTAGTGAAGTTATAATTCATCAAATTTGACGGAACATGGACTGCATGCGAAGAAGACGTAGCAACTTCCGATCCCCAATGGTTACTGAAAGCGAGAACGACCGTTTCATCCGCGGCAAGGCTGAGAGGTATCTTGGTGCCGTGTCCGCGGACCTGATAAGTCAACACTGCGGCCCGTTCTCCAGTCCAGCTGTTGAGAATGTAGGGAGTTTTGGTCGAGTTGACAAGGATATGACCAGCTGAAGTATTGCCCTCATTAAATAAAAAGACATAATCTGTCGATTCATCGCTACGCAATACGGGGTACCATGTCGCATTCTTGGGTGTGGAAACCTCAACACGAGGGCGAATTTCAAGCTCTTTGAGTTTTGCAGCGAGGAGGCCATTTTGAGCAGTGTGGACATTTTCCGAGTCTTGAAGGCGTTTCAGGGCCGCATTCACAGAGTTCTGCTCTGATCCATTTCCACTAGCATAATATCCCGGAAGACCTGCATCGAGAATAATCCTAAGACCAGCCTCGGCGAATTGATGAATCTTTGAAATAGCTTCCAAGGTCATATTCTCTGATGTGATCACGACGAGGGCCTGGTATGCAGGCGACTGAGGAGCAAGTAAGCCGTCAGAGACGTACGCCTTATTGATCTGGCCCAAAAGCTCTGAGATGGGAAGACGAAGAGCTTTATTCATGTCGGCTCCCATTTCATTCGAGATGACTGATTTTTGGGCAATACTGGCTGGCCCAGAAAATTGACGGTATCCATCAATATTATCATTGAAGGCCAGGGACTCGCATTCTGGCGCGCTCACTTTGTCAATATTTGTTTCCATATCGATTGGAAGGTTATATGAGACCTGTGCAGAGTATCCTAGCCCCAGTCCTTCTAGCCATGATGTCAGAGTTTCAAGATAATCCCCATAGCCTTGGGCCAAAGCATCTCGGAAGTCATTCACGAAGCCATTTCCATGGTGTTGGTTTTCCAGGACACACTTTATAGATCCTGGATAAGATGGCTGAATGCCAGGATTATTGTTCCCATACATCAGCAGGAGAAGGTATTTGTGCAGTCGATAACCATGCATTTTCTCAAAATCTTTCTGGGAGTGAGGGTGACCAAGAGATATTTGACTTGATCTCAAGGCTGTCCTCCCAGCCATATGTTCCAACCTCAGTCAGAAGAGATCTTATCTCAGTGTGGTTTAAGATGTAATTTTCCCAGAACTCTTTCGTGGTTTCCGCACCCCGAGCACTACAATGGTCAACGGTGTAAGAGCCGTTGTCAAAGATAGTTCCAGTGGTATTGCTCTCAATATCAAGGTTCTTTGCCAGATCTTGATATTGGTAGTACGCAAACAAGTAGTGCTGGGAATTTGATCGGATGTTCTTGTTAGCATGTGCTGTCCCATTTCTCAGAGACAGGAAGACTGTGCCATCGGCATTGGCTTTATCGGTATGTTCAATAAGAGTGTCACCCTGGAGAACCAATTTAGTGGCATTATGAGCTGGCGTGGAAAAGGTGCTACTAGCAGGGGTTTTGATCTGCGAAGAAGAGATAACTCTCGCAGAAACCAAAGCAATCAATTCACCTGTTCCCCATCCAGGGATTTGACCACTGTAGGAGCCATTGTCAGGAACTTCTAAGTGGTAAGGTGCCTGCAAGCTGTTCAGCACATGCTATATCATATATGAAGTTCTAGAAGTCACTTACAAGATCCCAATGTAATCCAGGATATGTAGTTTCTGCTGGAATCCCTTGGCCCTGATTCGCACCAAGAGCAAAATCCATGCGCATGCCTGCTTTCTTGACAGCCTGCAAAGAGGCCTTGAAAACATGCCTGAATGCCGGTGTTCCAAACCCATATGTAGCCCAGTCAGCACCCTCAGGTGGACTTGCTAGAGACCCTCCATAGTTATAAAGAGGAAGAAACTCTACCGCGCCTGCACCCAGTGCACCAGCAGCTTCAATGTCACTTTGAACGGTTTCGATATCAACACTGGCATCAGGTAGCCAGTATCGGAATTTCATGCTCGCATTGTTGGCGGGGTTGAGGAATGTTCCATATTCCGATGCCTCGGCCAGATTCGCAAGGAGTCCCAGCCCAAAGCATAGTATGCTCCCATACATGCTGTCTCGCAGGGGGTCTTCAGACAGGAAAATGCCTCCACGCGAACTTGGACCAAATTAGATTCCTTCTTTCGCGGCCAGAACTGATCAATGCTTTATGGAAAGTCCATCTTGTCGATGTCTTGGACTTCTCTGGGACTCGCGTCATGATAGTCGGTGGGGAAAGGGAACTTCCGACTTGAAGATCCCAATTTATGTCTGAAAATGCCTTGACTTGCAACGATCGTCATACACAATACCCCGATTATCTAAACGGATTAACCGTCTCTTTCAATCGACTCGAGCGTGAACTCAGGAGCGATGTGCCTCTATACAACCATCTTGTGCATGTGCAAAATGTATCTCGTTTTGTTCTGGGCGCTATTTAATTCAGCAGGCTATGTATGTCGGTGACTTATGGAACGGATACTGAATAAATATGATTCTGAAAGAAATTCCTATCGTTCCAGCTGCATGAAAATGCCGAGCGTGGACATCGGCATTTCCGAGAGGTGGATACATCAGGGCCGAAGTAGAGACTCTCCACAAGCCTCAAGGTATTGATCGTCTGGGTAAGTGGAGAGCAAAGTATCTTATATACATAGTACTACAGTATGCATGAGCCCGGACTATGCACGATTGAGTCTTGGTGAGAGGAAATATGTTTGCAATCTCTCCTAGTTCTCTGGTCTTTCTATTTCGAACAGGGCAACAGAATCCCCTTCAATGTACATCTCCTTGTAAATTTTGAATCCGTTTCTTTGAAGTACCTTCATGCTTCCAAGATTTCCCTTGTTGCATGCTGCAAATAGCTTCTCCTTCCCTGATCCTAGATCCGTTTGTGTCCGGTCTGTCCGATCAAGCTTCCACCATGCATCTATCACTCCTTCTACGGCTTCACTGGCGTATCCCTTGCCCCAGACGTCCGGGTGTAGACCATATCCAATCGAGGGTGCTGGAAAAAGGGAATTCACCCCAACGGTACCGATGACTCTTTGGGTGGTGTCTTTGGCGCTGATGATGGCAAAGTGAAACTGTCTTCCGCAAGCCCCAGAGGCATCGGAGGCCTGGAATCTCTTACTGGAGATGTGAGCTTCCGTTTCCTCGATTGATTTATGAGGTATCTTTGGCCAGCTGGGTAATTTAGTTAGACCTGGGATCGACAACACTCGTCATGAAATGTTTTGGGGCAGCACAAGAACTTACAGCCAATCTGCTACCTCTTGCCGAGATCGATATTCGAATATCTGTGCTGCATCACTTACTCTTAAGGGGCGCAAGTGGAGGTTTTCGGTTTCAATGATTCCGGGTTCTAAAGGTACGATGACCCTGACGGGCTGCTCGGCGTACAAGGTTCCCTTGGTAGGGACTTGCGAGGTGACTTCCATGAGGATGATGCCAAAAAGGCTATTGCTATCTGCCCTTTTTTACCGATTCAAATCGAGTCGATTGAATTCAGATATCGTGATGAACCTGTAAGAGGCGGGAGGTTGGACATGGTAAGGACTGTTTACATTTCTGATGGGATTTACCCTGTGAGTCACTCCAAATCTTCCAACGCCACATACTACTATGTAGAACTACATAAATAGGACCAGTTACAATAGTCCTGTAAACTCAAGAATTTAATTTAAAATTATAAGACTCCGATTGGATATTTGTATTAACAAGATGCCAGAGAGGTGATTTGCCAGATAGTATACAGTCGTAATGCGTAATAGCAGGTTTTCGCGTTGAAGCCGAGGAACACTTGAGTCCGTCCACGTCCTCGTTCACTGGTGTATTCAGCAGAATAAAGTCATATACTAGACAGAGCAGATAATATCGAATTCAACACCAGAGAAATATAGGATGAAGCATGGGTCTTGTAGTAATCTATGCTCCGCCTTCCCTCTTCGCATATTCCTCCTCCATGCGTTCCTCATATAGTCGATCCGCTTCTGCCCTACTCAACGCCCGATCGCCTTCAGTAGTTTGTGAAGACTGGAGTGCATCGGCGGTATTTCTTGCTTCGGCCCCGAGACTGTGACTGCTACTACCTGACTCAGTTGTTTGGCCGGTAGAGCTTGTCGCATGCGTGGTGTGTTGCGACTCCTTGTCCAAGAGGTCGGCGGTCGGGATAGGCATCTTAGCGAGAAGGAAAGAATCGAAATCGGTGATTGCGAGAAGTAGGTAAGCAAAGCAGTTTGCGATCGTGATATTATACAGCGAGTAATGAAGTGTTGACGTTCAAGTTGGCGCGGGAAGAGTGTAAATTGTGTTTTTGAGTCGCCGTGGCGAGAAATTCGACGTCATTTCAGGGGTGGGTCCATCCCCAGCCTCCATTGTACATACTGTGTAGTACATATGTAGTATCATTGTATCCAGAAACGTGAAATGCTACCAGGTTGTCCCGTCAAAATTCTATTGATCGTTGGTCTATTTATCATTCAGAAGCATCTGAACTATCCATAATACACTAAAAACTTGTTGCAAAAAGAGAGACAGGGGAAAAGCTTGGGTTTCCGAGCTCCAAAATATGTAATAAAAATCCACTTTCATAGACGATCATCAAACGTAAAATAAAAAACAACATGACGTGGCGGGCATAATATTAAAGACGGTGTCGAAGAGGTTTATGGAGCTCTGGGTCCACATAACCACCGTCGGCTAGCATCTTCTTCATGTCCGGATCGTATAGCGGCTCGGCTGTAATGGTAGCAGAGATACGACGGCCAAAATATTCGATTTCAACCGCAGATCCCTCGCCCAGACTCGCAGGGAGCCAAGCATAGGCAACTGGCTTGCGAACGGTGTATCCGAATGCTGAACTGGTAACATAGCCAACAGCCTTGCCGTTCTTAAAGACAGGCTCTTTGCCCAACACCATCGAGCGGCCGTCGTCAACTGTCAAGCAGCGAAGGCGACGCACAGGCTGCTGCTTGGAAAGAAGACCCAAGGAAGACTTGCCGACAAATTCCTCCCATTTGCTTCCTCGGATCATATACTCTACACCGGCTTCGTATGGGTTGTGCTCAGTGCTCATGTCCGTACCATAGGTTCGGTAACCTTTCTCCAATCGTAACGCATTGAAAGCACCACGACCAGCTGCGATAAGGCCTTGATTCTTTCCAGCTTCGAAAATAGCATCCCAAAGTCGCTGACCGTAGTCGGTACTGGTTTGGATCTCCCAGCCTAGCTCACCGACGTATGATTTTCGGAATACCGTTGTCGGAACACCCTTTATGGTCGCATTTTTCACGCCAAAGTAAGGAAGGCCCTTATTGGAAAAGTCATCATCAGAGATCGTTCTGATAACATCACGAGCACGAGGTCCCCAGAGTCCGATACAGCAAGTGCTACCAGTTAAATCGCGCACTTGTACCCATTGACCTTGGCGTCGAGCCTCGCGAGAGAGGTAAGCCAATTCAGTAGTGGAGTTTGCGCCTATCTGGAACACATTCTCTCCTAATCTCGATACAAAGATATCACCTCGGATACCGCCGTTGTTGTTCAGAAGCAGTGCCCATGTAATGGTGCCTGTCTTGGCAGAAATATCGCCAGTAGTTAGTCGTTGGAGCAACTGCAGAGCCCCAGGGCCTGCAACTTCGAATCGATGGAAGGAGGTCATGTCAAACATAGCAACTGCATTTCGTGTCTTCCATGCTTCAGCAGCAATAATGGGAGAATAGAATTGAGAAGACCAAGAATCTCTATCCACAGGCTTCCATTCTGCCGGAAGGTAATTGAGGAGTTGTGCATTTGCTTCGTACCAGAATGGGCGCTCCCAGCCTCCCAGCTCAAGGAAGAACGCACCAAGATCCTTTTCCCGAGAATAGAATGGACTGACACGAAGTGTTCGAGGGGATTCCTTTGGCTGTAAAGGGTGTAGAATGTCGTAGATCTCAACAAAGTTTTGTTGGGAAGTTTCACTGATGTAGTCCTGGCTGAGCTGAATGTCTTCAAATCGGGTGAGCTCACACTCGGTCATATCGATCTGCGAGCGTCCTTCGGTTAGGACTTCCGCAAGGGCGCGCGCGACACCAGCGGAGTGTGTCACCCAAACAGCTTCAGCGACGTAGAAGCCATCTAAGTTGGGCGCTTGTCCAAAGACAGGACCTCCATCCGGGGTGAAGGAAAAGATTCCATTGAAACCATCATCAATCTGAGTGCTTTGCAAGATAGGAAGAAGTTTCTGGGATTCTTTCCAGGCCGGATCGAAATCTTCCGTGGTGAATTCTAGCCGGGAAGGCATGTTCTTCTCGTCGACATTTCGAGAAGTGAGGCCCAGTGATGCCGCAACGACAGGCATAGGGCGATGGCCATAGTAACCAATTCCGTATTGACCACCGTGCTCCCGAAAGTACAAGTCCTGGTCCTGATGTCGGAGGATGGGGAGAGCTGCATTCAGACCGTTTGGCTTTTTGTTGAGATCTCGACCGGCGAGAGCAGGAACAGTAGTCGTCTTTGCGTATTGGTGTGCCAAGGGCAGCAAAGGAACGGGCAAATCGACCATCTTGCCAATCTCCACTCCCCAGAATCCGGCACAAGAAACGATGATGTCGGCTGGGATAGTACCATCAGGGATGGTGACGCCTGTCACACGGCCATTTGCACGCTCAATACCCGTAACAGGAGTAGAGCCAAGATAGCGAACTCCAGCCTTGCTGGTGCGTTCAATGAGTAACTGGGTAGCACGGGCAGCTAGTGCCAGACCATCGCTAGGGATGTGTAATCCGCCCAGAACCATATCCCTGTTAAGATGAGGATATAATTCGAGGCATTTCTCGGCACTGACAAGGTGTGCATCAATCCCCCATGATGAGGCATAACCATGCTTTCGCTTGAGATCTTCGAGCCGTGCAGGGGTTGTTGCGACCTCCAGACCACCGACTTGATTGAAACAGTTCTGGCCATCTTTCTCAATCGATTGGAGTTTTTGGACAGTGTATCGAGCCAAGTGTGTCATCGTCTTGGAAGGAGTTGTCTGGAAGACGAGCCCGGGGGCATGCGATGTCGAACCACCAGGCATATGCAACGGGCCCTGCTCTACAACCGTGATATCCTTCCATCCCCGTGAGACCAGCTCATCTGCTAGGTTAGTGCCGACAATGCCGGCTCCGATGATGACAACACGCTGAGTGGAAGCCATTGTGAAGAGGCGATTGATTCGCTCGTCACGGACATGGGATAGGCCTCTCTTATGTACTATAGGTACACTTTAAGAGACCTAGGACTTTCCTGAACTCGTGCGGGGGAGGGGATCTTATCCCCACAGGTCGTACTATGATGGTCTAGCTATCAACCTCTTGTGGGAAATGTAGTCCAGGCCCCGCATCGGCTCGGACGGTATCTGGAGTGAATATACCGATTTCGGGGAAGGGGTTCTTTTACCTGAATCAGGAAAAGTGGAGTCTGTGACGCCAGGGTGATCACTTGAGAGGCTCTATAAAGCTATCTGTCGTAGCAACCGAGCAAAATAGAATGCATTATTGAAAGGTTAGCAGATTATCAAGAGCATCCTAACTTGTCGAAGCTCAGCCAACACCTCGGGCTATCAAAATCAATTGAGCTTGGACCCAGCATGCATTCTCGATAATGAATGAGATAACCATGATCGAAACGAACACGGCATGAACTGATTGGCCTGTAAGGACAAACAGCTCTGGGGAAGCATACCAGATGACCGTTGGCGTCCGGAGAACTGCCCGTGAGCCGCTCACGTGTCCGGGCGAGATCTCCACGTCCGGATGCTAGATTGGCCACTTACACCAGACATAATTCACATCTTCCGGATAATGGCTGGCAAATATCGGTGCTCTCCCAGTTTACAGTTTACTTGGAATCTCTGTGTAAAAGTACGTACTATCTTGGGACGCGATCAACATGTAAGTGAAATGGGCCTCGATATTCTTGAGGCCCAGTACGTATACTATGTAAGCATGATCAAACGTCCTGATTGGTCAAGGTTATCTCCACATACATACATACATACATACATGCACATAGTATCTTTATATTTACACCCTCTTAGAGTCAACCTCAACATACTACACTTCTTTGATCACGTAACACCAGCCAATCTCGTTCTTGGAAATGAGGAGGAATGAGGGATATCAGGTCTCAGTCTAGGGTGCTTAGGGCTGTTGAAAGCTCTGGAAAGAGTGAAATACAGAAATTCTATGCATATGAATTTCATTCCAGCTAACTAACGATCAAATCCTAGGGTAGGGCCTCGTATTTCTGGAGGTTCAATGCTCAATGAACTATATTCCCGCGGGTTCAATAAAGCGTGAAGCGCTAGCTCAATTATCCCTCACAAGTTGGCGTTGTAAATTCCCTGACACAGTCAGGTCGAGAGGATGTCTTTTGATGACATATACGAGACCGAGCTGCCCTGATTACTATTCCAAAGACGGATCGACGTTTTCCCTCAAGTACTTGCAATAGGCCTGGGTGGCAACGACAGTATCTTGGTAGAGACGTGTAGCGTATAAAACGAAAGAATAATATAGTTGCTGTTCCACCTCTTCATCCAGCTAAAAATGGGTGGTTGAGAAGCTCGGCAGTCGATTTTCGATCCTCCGCACATTTCTGTAACATTGACCAAAGGAAATATGCAAGTTCTCGGTAACTTCTGGGCCAAAGTCAGGCGGTATTCTCTTGCGAATGTAAATAGCAAATCCATGAATTCTATTCTTGAATAAATTGTCCATCAGTTTTCGTAAAATATTATGGACTTCGTTCGTGGTGCAGCCGAAAGATTCCACGGGAAAGAGTGGTTCGTTGGTGGTAAATTGGAATATCTGGATATCTGGACTCGAGAATTAGATTAGGATATACAGCAAAAGGACAAAGAATGTACCAGACACTGCAAAGCCCTTATATCAATTCTCTGGTTTACGAATGTTGTTGGAGTAACTGGGGTGCTCTCAGAGCCACCGGCGTCACAGGAAGAAAATTAACTTGTGTATTCCATTTAGCTATTACAGGAGTCAATAATATATTGTTGAGTCGCTAACAAGGATACAAAACTCCGTCTATATCACCAATCTTGATTATAAATACCGAGAACGATATATCGTCTAGTATTCCGCAGGAACGTTGCGAGCTCACCAGATACCGCAGTACACTGTTATCAGCTTTAACTCCGGGATACCAATAAATATAGCTAAATTCAGATTCCTGCAATAGTTCGACTGACGAATTGGAGTTTACAGTAAATAGTATATTGGCTGGTTGGAGATCTATTCAAAAATCAGTATTGGTTTTAGACTTTTTGTCGCCCAGAATATATACCTCCATAAATAGAATCCTGATCATGAGTAAAGTTTGCCTCTTTCAATATTTACTTTGGAATCTCGCGAACATAATCTGAATAGCGCAGTCTTTCGCGAACAGTCATTGTATCGCCATCAGATCTTATGACTGGAAACACAAGACAAAGATGTAGACCATTAGGACCTCTTTCCTCGAAATAGTCCAATAATTCCAAAACGTTATTTCTTCCTGGATATTTTGTGTTCTTTTTCGATAGATAAAGAAGGATAAAGAAGGATGGAAAGTTCTCGACTGTCTTTCGAGATATCAGCTTTAAGAATATTTAACGTTATATATCTTTGAAGGCTAAGGGGAGAGGCGTAAGTTTGAAGGATATAGTGGTTATCTATAAGGGAAGTGATGCAATACAATCTTGTATCTCTGGCAAGCCAAACTGTAGAAAACTGGCCACATGCCAGTTTCCCGACGATCTGATACCGCTGATGGAAAGTGTCCTCGAGGTGGACCGGGTGATAGCCTCCAGCGGGGTACTCCTCGACTGCTTCAACGACATTGTAAATCCTTCCAAAACGGCGCATTTTTCTCAATGTTGATCATAACGCGTTTCTGTGTTGAGGGGGTAGAATGAAAGACAAGAAATAACTCGAATGTCGAGTGTCGGCAGTCACATATTGTTCTAGCATGAGTCAGCCACGAGCGGTCCCGAAGTGTATACAATACAAAGTACAGAGCTGGCTACATACCAATTGCTCTGGCTCATAGGTGTTTGGTTACATAGTTGGAAAGGGTTGTTTAGCTGGATTCATGAATTGGTATCCCTTTTAATAACACAACGGTATATTCTCTTTTGTTCATGTTCCTAGCTGATGATCGAACATGGCAAAGTTCTCTTTTGAGGAACCGGCTTAGCCAATTGTCTTTGGACAGAGCTGTATATCTCTCATACAAGGGGAATTCAAGCACAGTGACGACAGTAGTATTAGCATTTCATAATATAAGTTCTGTTCTAAGAATGACAAACAAAAGTACAATAGTTCAGGTGAATGGAGCTACTCTATCCTTAAGGCGCCACACTGGTACAGCTAACGGGGATACAGATCCTCCTAACTTGATACCCTTCTCGGGAGATCCTCTTCATCTTGATGAGGGCCATTCTGTTGAAGTTCGTGCTTATCATGACGGTCATTAGCAAGTGTTGATGCCGTTGGATTTGTGTATGCTGGCAACCGTTGTGGATCATAAGCTGGGGGCGGAGCGTCCTGCAGTTCGGTATCGGCTCGTCTTTGCCGATTGTTCATCTCCGTACTCTGCCCATTCCTTCCCTGCGAGGTCTGTCTTTGAGGTGCTAACCAACCAGTGCCATAAAATGGACTCAATCCTCTGTTCCGGCGTCGACGAGCAAGAAATCTAGAAAAGAGGTTAGTGATATTGAATGGGTTAAGACTGGGCTTGACTTACGTGCAAAGACTGATTGTAATGAGAAAGAGTATAGCAAAGGCAGCTAGGACAACCCATCGACCCCAGAAATACCAATGGCTCCGGTAGCAGCCATCGCTTCCCCAGTAATATCCTGAAGGACAGTCCGTTGAATCAGATGCCATGACTATGTATTGTTGAAGAACAGAATGACAAGGTCGATGTTCTCGGTTGACTCCGAAAATTTAATAGAGGTATCAGCGCCTGGATGGTCGATCTAAAATCAATTCGCTTGCAATTAGACCGAAGATGTTGGGATAAATCGAGGATTGAATGAGTCGAAAATGAGAGCAATTTGATTGTCTGGTGGCCCGTTGAATGAATACAGAAGACCAGATCTAGAATTTGAATGATGTTGAAAGTGATGGCATTGAATCAATTCTTATACAACATCGAATTTCTGAAGATAAGTATACTATTGTAGCTTTTGATCTGTCATGAGGTACTTGAGGCGTATGGCAGTCGCGTGGTGAGGCTGTGTCTTTGATTCCAAATATTCCAAATTATCATGCTGACATCGCAGAGTTCTCCCACGGTAGAGTCAACCTGGAGAAACCACCAGAGCACTCCCAAGGTGATGGTTATACTGGCTGTGCTCAAGTTAGGCACCAGACCTTGACAAAAGACTGCCAATCTAGTCTAGTTCGAACTAGTGCACGAGTCCATATGAAGAAGGGATACATTTCGAGCATAAACCAAGTCAGGACAGTGTACTGGGAACTTACTTTGGGGCTGTAGACGGTACTGCCCATCTAGGTTGCTCTAATGGACCAGGTGAGATAATACGCTTCTGGGCGTAATGCCCGGTACTGAAGTCAGACGCGTATCCGACAACGCCACGACCATGAGCAATACGACTGGGCTTGCCAATACGATTTAAAGTGGTAGTTCCGGATGGCTGTGCTCTGTACGAACTCCAGGACCTTGGTTCCAAAGGGCCGCGAAAGGTAAGACCCATGAGGCTTAGACGATCCCGCCAAGTGAAGGTTCCTTTGTTTGGGACTCGGGCGAGTTGCGGCGGGCCTGCCAGACCTGAAGATTAAGCTATTAGGTGCTATGGCATTTGGTCACTACGAAGGACTGCCTAGGGGAGGAAGTCTCTATGAGCTAAAAAAGTGAAGTTTACGAGATAGCTTCATCTTCTCCAAGACCGAGTCACTGACTCAGGAATTGATGAAAATGAGAATCCACAAGTGGAATGTGCCAAAGAATACGCCTGTCAATGACCCAGAAGGCCGTTGAACAAACTGTTCCGCCGCGCTGTGCAATGCAGGGACCAATCTGTGGTGGGCCGCCTTCATGATCGCAGCCACCCAAACAAGGTAAGTATGAAGAAGAAAAGAAAAAGGAGAGGAAGAGCGGCGGTGGTCGGCTCATTAAATAGTGCCAGGTCACGCGCCCAGAGCTAAGCGAGAAAGGGATATTATCACGTGACCAACGCCCCTAGCGTTAGAATCACATGACAATGCTCCTGCATACAGAGACACTTTGAGCTGTCATGTCCTACTAGCACGCCAATTCGAACGACGGACGAGGCTCAAGCATGAATAGCGTCTGTGTCTTGCATACGGAAATCTAACGTAGTGCCATGTACACACAGGCAATACGGCCGATCAGATCCACGTGTGGCATGAAGGATTATTGAGAGGCGTCAAGATTTCAATAATTGGGCCTCCTTGTTACCCGTCCTAAGTGGACTCAGTGCAAGCTTATGTGGAGCCTCCCCTATTTTCCATCGATGGGCAGCAACTTTGTATAGTGGCCCTCGCAACCATGGCCTGACTCCAAATCAACACACTTTTTTTTCCCCTTGACTTCGCTTCTACATATTAAAAATCTCTGCTGGTCTTAAATGGTGTCGGGATAGCTCCATCAAACAGATATACAAGATACACCGATCTCCCTCAAGGTTCTCCATATCTTATTCAATTGAATCCGTCGCGGTCTCACGTAGCGATAGTGTGCGCATCCTCATCAAAGTGTGCCATGGTTAAGGAAAGGTTCGATGCCCAGTCTAGTGGACGCTAGAGGAACGGAGGACCTCGGAGGGGAGCTTGGGTGAAAGGAAGGTTTTGACCAGGAGTGCATGAATACAAGATATGGGGTCGCCGAGGGGCCTTCAGGTACACCGCAAGAACGACTTTTCGTCTGTGGTCCGTGTCTTTGCGCTTGGCAAGTGAGTCCGTAGTCTTGAAGGACGGGATCTTCACACGATGGTGCGATCCATCACAGTTCTCTTCCCACAGATGGGCCTCCGGGACTACTCTAGTCGGTGGTCCTGCGGGCATCTCCGCTCTCGGGGAGTAGTATATGTACAAAATACAGATATACTCTCGTTACTATGTACTCCAAGCGAGAGTAGAATACATATCGCACCCGTTACGGACTACATCCTACCGCTATGACAATAGGATAAGCAATCTGGCTGGTCGCATGGCAGCTGCAGGGCCAGAAAAACCTGACACCGAAACCGCCAGCCGAAGAGATCGACGGGCACTGGCCATTCATCGACAACAGTCCCGGGGTCGGCAAGTCGTGACTTGGAGACAGTGATGGCACGAAAATGGCAGGATTGGCAAATATGGGTCTTGGCTCCAACGGGTAGAAAAGGGGCAGACCGACGAAGCAATTGGATAGTGGGTGCAAGGTGGATCAGTCGTGTGGGCTATCATTACTAGATGTGATCTGGGTATTACAGTAGGTAAGTCTGGTAGGGCCGTCTCCTGATCAACCTGATTACAGTAGTTTCTGTGTGAGTCAGATCTGCCAAACCTCAGAATGTTTGTGTGAACTGGATGGAGCAGTTCTGCGACAAATGTCGAACCATGGACAAGAGACGAAACAAAGGGAAAACTTCAGCGCTAGATGAAGCAGAGATCGTATAGGAGTAGGGCTGGCCAGCCACCGATGGTTGATGGCTTAAGACACGGGACCACTAAGTGGGGGCACAACCGTACTTTGAGCGTTAGACCAGACATCTAGAAAAAAAAAATTATACTCCATCCAGTAGACGCTGGCAAGAAAAGGAAGCAAAAAAAGGGGGCTAATAATTAGGGGCAATTCCTGTTTATGCCATTTTTTACTTACCTTTTACGGATAGTGTGATTTTTCTAGTTCCTCTTGTTTCTTTCTTGGTGGAGTGTATGGTCGATGTAAACAAAGATACACGGAGGATGGCAGGGCATGTAATCCTATCGTGGTTGAAAGAACCTTTAGAAAGGGATACACTGTACTCTGTCCTCCATCCACCAGAAGTGATACACTCGTATCACAGAAAATAAATGAAAATAAGTAAATGAAGGAAATGCGGTGATGGTGTCAGAACCGTGCAAAAAGACCAAACGAGTAGAGAAGTGCATCATGGGATCCCATTCTGGGCGTAGTGCAAGCTGATCCATGATACGTCTGCGATAGGGCACGACATGGAGTGATGACGCGCACGAAGAGAGGGGGATTTGTACAACCCATACTGGTTGGCCACGAGGGTTCGCACGCCACTTGGAGAGCGCCTGGTCATGGGGTTGAAAAATGACACCTTTTGTTGCAGTCGATATCAGAGAAACCAAGAGACCAGTAGAATGCGTGTACTGGCCGGTATCCCAGTTCCGACAAAGCTGGATCGGCGCCTTGAGAACGAATCCGACAGGCGGCCGATTTCACCCTGGTTGATCAGCATGCAGAATGAGAAAAAAGGCAAAAGCACTTTGCTGGTCTAGGGTTACAAGAACTGGCCCAGCACCGTGGATGAGAGCCTTTATTTTGCCTCCTCTCCTCCTTAAGGATTGAGGGGTATGCTGCCTTGCGGAAGATACATAGTTGATACACATCAGTTGACCGATAGCCTTGAGGTATGTAAGAAAAAGTCAGGATGTATCAAAAAGTCTCGATTTTACATATTGTCCTATCAACCCCCTGGAACTGTGTAACTCAAAGAAGAGAACCAACGGGTGGACCACGCTAGAATTGACCGGGTGACCAGCCCGAAAGAGTGAACCAGGATTTTTGTATGAAGTACTCATTGAACTCTACAATATCGTAATTAAGCATCAACTAAATAGCGAGGAGTTATGTACATATACATAGTACGTCGTAGGAATGGACAGTGTAATTAATGAGCCATGGAAAGTCTGAAAAATTCCATAATTCCAAAATCAAATAGGATGATGCCTGGAACAAGAAGAAAGGCCGTTAATTTACAGTGGGATGGAACCCGACCTGCACGGGTAAATTAGGGGGGGGGTTGAAAGGGAGTGTTCAATGCATGGCCGATCGTCTAAAGCTGTCGGTGGTGTGATGCCGGGGATATGCTGGTTGAAAGTGTTACAGTTGTCCTGCAATGAGCAGTCCTAGATTCTTTATCTATATAAATATGAAAAGGAACACTTTAGCATACTATTCACAATAATCCAGAGAAATAATAGGAAGAACAATATTAAAATGAAAATGAAAATAAAAAGATAATATATTCAATACGAGACTATATTTTTGCTGTATTGTAATGACACCCCCTGACGGTTACCTAAGCGCTGGACCCACTGGTCTGGGCTCCCTGCAGCTCCTTTCCCCTTTGGTTGCTCCCCTCCCCCGTCGCTCTTTTTTTTTCGCCCTTCCCTCCCTTTTTCCTCCTTCTCTTCTTCTCTTTTTTCTCTTCTCTTTTTCAAAGCAGAATACCCCTCCCTTTCCTACGTCGTTGTGATACCCGAGCTCTTTTTTGTAGCTCTTATTTCTTTGCTTTCAAGATACCCCAATACCCCCCAAACTCGCCGTTTCTTCGAAGCTCTGCTTCTTTAATCGATACCCCTAACCACTTCGGTTTTTAATACTTTTTAATTATGTCTGACGTTCAGAAGCCTGTTGAGGAGACCCCCGCGGCCGTTCCCGCCGTCGAGACTCCCGTCGCTGAAGCTGCTGTTGAGGCTCCTAAGGAGACCACCGAGGAGACTCCCGCTGAGACTACTGCTGCTCCCACTGAGGAGGCCACCGCTACCACCACCGACAAGTCCGCTGAGACTGCTGAGCCCGCTAAGGAGGAGGCCAAGGAGGAAGTGAAGCCCGCCACTGAGGGTATCCTCGGCCACAAGGCCCCTGGTCTCGTCAAGTAAGCTAGAACGCCTTTGTTTACTTTTGCGACGCTGCGTGTGGGGCTTGCGACTAACGTCCATTTTTTTTTTCTTCCACAGGGGTCTGCGTTTCTCTAAGCGTTTCTTCTACTTCACCGAGGAGCCCACCGAGGCCAAGAACCTGTCCGTCTTCCACCAGAACGAGAAGGCCGCTGTCGCCAACCCCATCGCCGCCTGGGCCACCCAGACCGGCAAGGGCCTGCTTTTCTTCGTCAAGCGTGCCGAGGACAAGGCCACTCCCGCCGGTATCTTCAGCCTGGCCGATGTCTCTGACATCACCAAGGAGGGCTCCAATGAATTCATCTTCAAGGTTGGTGGCCAGAAGCACACCTTCCAGGCCGCTAACGCTGCTGAGCGCGACAGCTGGGTTGTCGCTCTCGAGGCCAAGGCTACCGAGGCCAAGGCTGAGAAGGAGACCATTACCTCCAGCGAGGGTTACAAGGCTGAGCTTGAGAAGTTGACCAAGCCTGCCGCTGCCGCCGCCGCCACCAAGAAGCCCGCCGAGGAGAAGAAGGAAGAGAAGAAGGAGGAAGAGACCCCCGCTGAGGAGGCTAAGCCCGCTGAGGAGAAGAAGGAGGAGAAGGCCGCCACTAAGAGCCGCTCCCAGTCCCGCAAGCGCTCCAGCATCTTCGGCTCTCTTCTCGGTAAGAAGGAGGAGGCTGCCGCTAAGGAGGAGCCTAAGGCCGAGGAGCCTAAGCCTGAGGAGACCAAGGAGGAGACTGCTGAGGAGACCAAGGCTGCTGAGCCCGTCGCTGAGTCCTCTGAGCCTGCTGTCCCCGCTGCCACCGAGACCACCGAGACCACTGAGGCCGCTCCTGAAGTTCCCGCCAAGGACGAGGCCAAGCCTGAGGAGGCTAAGCCCGCCGAGGAGAAGAAGGAGGAGAAGAAGGAAGAAAAGAAAGAGGAGAAGAAGGCCAAGCGCGCTTCCATCTTCGGTAGCTTCTTCAACAAGGTCTCCTCCCCCTCCCAAGAGAAGTCCGAGAAGGAGGCCACCGCCCCTGCTGAGGACAACACCGTTGCCAGCACTGCTCCCCAGCTCGAAAACCCCGTCGAGGAGGCTGCTGTCAAGCCAATTGAGCCTGAGAGCGTGACCGCCCCCGCTGAGGGTGAGGCCGCCAAGGAGACCGCTGCTGCCCCTGAGACTCCTGCTGAGACCGCCACCACTCCCAAGGACAAGCGCCGCACTTCCTTCTTCGGTGCCTTCGGAAAGAAGGAGAAGAAGGCCGACACCTCTGACAACGAGGCTACTGATGGCGAGGGCAAGGAGGTCAAGAAGGAGAAGTCCAACAAGCTCGGTGGCCTGTTCCGCAAGCCCAGCAAGGCTGTGAAGCTTGACAAGGAAGAGACTCCCGCTACTGAGACTGAGGCCAAGGCCGAGGAGACCAAGCAGGCTGCTGAGGAAACACCCGCCGCTGCTGAGACTCCCGCTGCCACCGAGGCTACCCAGGCTGCTGAGCCCGCTTCTGAGGAGGCCAAGAACGTCAACGTTCCTGCTGCCACTCCTGTCCACGCTGCTGCTTGAACTAGCTCTGTATCATCAGCTCACAATCCTCCGACTGGGCTTGCTCATGCCATGTCCTGACGGTGCAAATACGGCTTTATACCAATTGTCTTTACTGTTCCTTGTTTAGTGTTTTTTTGTTACTCGCCACTGCCACTCTTCCTATCAGCACTGCTTCGATACCCGTGGCTTTGCTATATGAAGAGTGACAATGAGATACCCGCTGTCGCTGTTATTTTCATTTAATTTCCTTATACCAAAAAACCCCCTCGATAATACGCCTCGGCGCCTCGACAGACGCCGTTCACTCCTTTTCACGACATGCGTCCCGCAATCGAGTTTCGATTCACGACTTGTTAATGCATTGGTGCGGTGTGCCACATACCTAGATTGATACCATTGTCTTTCGTTCTGCGCGCTTTGATATATTCGTGTTCGATACCCTATGAGGAGGAAAGGGTGCTATTCTTTTTGCGAGTGTCTCAGGTTTTGGGCTTAGTCCCGTCGTCTCTGCTACTCCAAATTGCGCCTGGCTTTGCTGTCTACCGTTGTACCCGCTCTCCGGGGTTTCTTTATACTTCAGGGATGTGGCACATATTGCGATAGGTAATACTTAATAGAATCTACGTTGCTTTTAATACCTTACTTGTACTCCGTACTCTGCCATTCAAATCTTGGACTTCGTAACAACCGATCGTACATAGTATGTGCGTATGAATCTTCAATGGGTCAATCTGCGTGAAGTGGATTCGGGCCGCTGCAAAACATTATGCACAACATTGGTCTCCATCGCGATGCGTTGGCCTCTGGGGTACATCTTTAAATTGAGCAGAATCTAGTCTCCACTTTGACTACCTGAATCTTTCATTCCGATATCTCAGCAGACATTTGCACTTCGAATCAATTGTTAAACACCGATTCCGCCGGCTGTGAAGGATCACTTATTCAAAATGTCCACTGCGTATGGTGGCGGTCGAAGGCCTGCTCAAGAATATGCTATTCACACTCAGTGACGGTGACATCTAAAGCCGCAATAAACTCAGCCACCTGGCGCATATTCCTTCATCGCAAATAAGAGAACTTAATAATAGAAGCAAAAGAGTAGCCGCATTAGACGCGCGGAATTGAGGTCTATGATGTCGCGCCAAGTTCTTCAGGACTTTTGCCAGATACGTACCACCCACCATATTATTCCTTCATGATAGGCTCGCGTGTATTGAGGATGGAGGCGGCGGAATTTGTATTCCAGCCGTCTAGAGTCAAGATAGTGTACGTGACGTGAGTGATTCCCCGACTTGCACCAGGCAGTCGTGCTTTTTATGGGAAAAGTCTCCACATGTATGCCGGAAATCTGGGCTATGAGGATCACTCGTTCTAGGTCTATGTCTAAGCGGGCTGCACCTGAAGTTCAGGAGCGAGGTACTTGGGTGCTTGAGTAGATTCGGACGTTTATGATTGGGAAGAGCAAAGAATCGACATAATATTTAGGCGAAGGTGTAGTTTTGTCCAGTGTGATGGGACGCTTTTACTGGGCCAATCGAGTCGATGGTTGTTCTCGTGCGTCAATCACCCCACCCACGAGGATGATGATTGAGACCGCTATTGTGGATGTTTCTTATCCCCAGAGGCGTACAGTAGTAGATAGTTTACCCCTCTCCATCCATGGATGTTCCATGTCTGTATCTTCGAAGCCTGTTGGTTTGCTTGTGTTCATTCCTGCTAGGCGCCTTTCTACTATAGCCTTTGTACTAAGACTTGAAATATGTTGACTTCACATTGGGTACTATGCTATCACCAATAGCAATGAATAATGGCAAGCATTGAACACGACTCCGAGATCGGTGCTTCAGGATCCAAGGTGCTGCCGGTGTGTTGAAAGCACTTTTGAGTTAATTAGTAGTAGGAGTTATGGTTTTCCCACTGGTATCTCTCCAACTTGAAGCGCAATCTATGCCGGAGAATGTGCAGCGCGAGGGGTAATTAGTGATCATTTCACCACTTCCAAGATCATAAATGGTCAACTTGAATGCACCGTGACACCGGACTTATAGACGAAGATGTCATGCTAATCCAGATAAGATACTTGGACATGTGAGATCTCACATCTGCGCAGAAACCGCGTAACTCGTCTTGCCGCCTTAGGTAGGAAATCCGAAACTCAGCGTTGGTATGGATCGAGATTCAATGATTAGACTTCGATTATCTGCATTGAATGCATTCCAGGACGATTGACCGGCCCCGGGTAGGAGACCGGCCCCGGGCCAGCTGATGGCCTGTTTTTCTGGTGCGCCAAGACAGACCGGTTTTCATATGAACTCCGTTTCACCGGTGGATCTACCAAGCACGAGGTCAGCGAAAATGAGCTAGGAATTATTCGGCTCGTTGAGTTACTTACCTGCCTAGGAATCTGACATTGATCTTGTTTGGAATAGATAACAAGTCATCTGTTAAATTCTCTATGAATTCTGAATACTCCCGTATGGTAGGCTCGAATTTGCATCTTATCACTCCATAGATCGAAGATCCTATAGAATCAACGGTCTTCATCAATGCAACCCTTGATTACAAACGGCGATGCATTTCTTGACGATCTTAATGGTGGGTAGCGACAAAAGTCAAATTTTCACGCCCTTCGGCAAGGCTAAGATCAAAGGAGACATCGAAGGGGGCACACGGACCACGGACATAGCCCGCCGCGGGGACAGAATTGGGAAAAGATCGGTGGAGCATTCAGTCGGAGACGAGCCATTTGTTCCGAGAATCATTTGCCTTGGGTTTGACCCTAGCTGAAGTTGGTAAGACGAGGCGGACAGACGGGCAAGCGGAGAAGAAGGCCGAGAGACAAGATATGTCAATACGAGCAGACGTTCATCAGGCGGAGAATACAAGGAATTCCTGGCTGTAGAGTGTATAGTTGTATTTACTGTATACGAAGAATACCGACGTCATTCACGGCAGAGGATCCGCAAAGTAAAACTGTTAATTTAAAGTCCAGGCCACAGGCATGCATGGATGTGTACAAAAAAAATGAAACGGGAGGTGTGGATGCCTGGAAAAATACCAGTGCGAGAATGAATGATTCGCCAATTCAATGGAGGGGGGAACGTTTTGAGAGAGCCGCGGTGGGGAGGTACTTGATAGTACTTGTAGATTACCCTCTGTACAGCGGCGATCAGATGTATCCTGCATGTACTTACAAAATAGCCTAGAGTAGCCTCCTAGTGGATCTATTGATGAGAAAGTAACCAATAAGAGACTGCAAATCAAGTGTGAGTCACACCCCGTGACTGCACCCAGGCCTCAGCCCCAACTGGTTCTGCATTATGATTGGCCAATCACTCCCACGGCACACACAGCCAAATTTGGTCGTCCGCTTAAGAAGTGCCTGAATCCCTCATCGATGCCTTCTTTTTCTTTCTTCCTTTCCCTTCTCATCTTCACTTTTCATCTTTACACACATCCACACCAACATCCACCCACTTTGATATCATCACTTCCCCACCATTCTGCCTACTTTTGAACAGCCTTTTGAATCTCCACTGATCCAAAATGGACGCTTTCTAAGCGACTCGTCTCGACAGTCTCCGTCTTTCTCTCAAGAGACAGACATCATTAATCCCACGGGAACAACGTCTTTTTTACCTCAACAACAACAACCTTCAGAGTCTTCCTTTTCAGGACCTCTGAACTTCAGCAGCCTCCCCGCTAGCTCAAGTTCTCCCCTCAACAACTCTTTCACGATCGACTTTACGTCGTTCACCACGGATACCTTCCAGCAACCATGGCTTCCCTCGCCCCCGCCCCATCAGCCACAGGCTTCCAGTTTGAACAACAACAACAACAGCAACAACAACAACAGTGCGCTAGAGGACTTTGTACTCTATCCCACTCCACCAGCTCCAGCTCCTCGTCCGCAGCCTCAACACAGAGACTCGCGTGCGTCAGCAGCCTCGAGTACTGCCCCTAAGCCTTCTGCTCTCCAGCCCTTTCTGGCGCAGAACAATCCTCGAAGACATTCTTTCAGTCTACAGTTGCAACGTCATCTCCAGCAACAACAGTTCTCTGGTTCTCCCTTTTTGGACCCCAGAGTGACCAAGCTTGCCCGGTCTCATTCCTACTGGTCTCACCCTAACGTGAAGCACTCCCCGCATCATCACGCGGTGTCTTCATACTCGCCTAACAACCGTCCTCCCGTCCCTACGTTCCACGCCGGAACACCCGATCTCTCTTCAATCGAGAAAAAGAAACAACACATGCTGTCATATCGCCGAAATATGTCCACTCCGAACTTCACAGGTAACTATTCGTCCGAGACTCGTCGTCCTGCGTCAGCAACTCATACCATTCCCTTAGACCCTGACGCCGAACTCTTCGGTCTCTCCTCTACCGGTCTTAACACCGGTATGGGCTCTCCTCTCGACCTCGGCCAGCTTCCGCTGGGCTCCGAGGCTGACTCTGCCTTCTCTCCTGTCGCTCCTACGGGCACTATCTCGCCCAAGGATCTGATGTTTGATGGCTCGGTGCCACCTTCCGGTACCTTTACGGATCTGAGCACCCCTCCTTACGACTCGCCTGCCACGTTCAGCCAGAATCCTTCCCCATTGTTCACTGATGTGGATTACATGGGCCAGGAGGACTGGGCCCCCCTCTTCCACGATGCCTCAACAGCAGGCAACGTGTTTGATGCCCATTTCGATGTTGCTGCTGCGCTCGCCGAGACCGAAAAGAAGCCTGAGCCCATGTCACCTGCCCCCAAGTGTCTGAGCTCTGCTAAGGCCTCGCCCATTCCAGCAACTGGTACCATCAAGCACTCGAGTGTTTCTGGTATCAGCCGTGCGCGTAAGGAGCTGTCGCCCGTTGATTTCGACCCATCTGATCCAGTTGCTGCGAAGCGTGCTCGTAATACCGAAGCTGCTCGCAAGTCTCGTGCCAAGAAGCTGGAGCGCCAGGCCAACGCCGAGCGCACCATCAGTGATCTGCGCCAACAGATTGCTGACCGTGATGAGACTATTGCCAAGCTGCAAGCTCAGCTCCGTATCCAGGAGAAGTTTCAGTGAAGCTCACGGACATTTTAAAAGCTCTATGCCTTTCTTCTTTTTTCATCTGAACATGTGTCTGTTTCGTGATATTACATTGTATTTTGCTCTTTTCCGGCCACGTTGGTTCGATAGGCGCGGGGGTTATGGGCAAAGCCTATTCCCCGACGTCTCCATGAGATGCCAGAGCTTACGCTTCTTTGGATCTCTCAAAAGTTCGACATGACTTGAGACGTCATGATTTGATTTGGAATTCTTTCTGTCCTAATATGTGTTTTTTATTTCTTTTGCTAGCCGGTTCTGATTGTCTCCCTCGCTATGACGATGGGATTGACTCGTGGCTCAATTGTTAGTTTGATTTGAAGTTGAATATCATCTTTACTTCCACTCAATCATCATTCCTCCACGTAGCTATCTCATCGTAACTCTGTATTGAAGGCCTAATTCGATGGTGTTCTTCGTATTATTTCAAGGCTCTTATATCTATGGATAATCTTTACTGGATGATTACATGGGGATTTCGGGAAGCTCTTGCGCCTGTGCCCAGGTGGCTGATAAGAACCCAACTGAATAACCTCATGCCTGTAAGCAACTCCCAAGGCAATGGACCCTTTTGGATCTGAATTCTGCGCTATTGAAACATGGAATCCAAGTCTTGATAATGCATTGTTACTACTGTACATGTAGAGTGAAGATAGGATGAACCAGCTCAGACTTGCCTTTACTACCTTCATGAACCAACACCCCTTGCAACCCATTTCCCTCTCCTACCAATACTTCCGTTCCAACCCACAAGAGCAGCATACACGACCTAAACCATTTTCAAACCCGAGCTACACGCCGTCTTGCGACTGCTGTTGCCCTGGGAAGGAATGGGATGAGGAATACATGCGAGTGAAAACTCCAGTAGGAAAAGCTGGGAATTCCCCAGAAGAAGTAGACAGGAGAGGGTGGGCGAGGAAATGGGGTTTCAGAAGTATCTGTTTCCATAATTTGTCATCACCGCTGGATTGAGCCTGAAGTCACAGATCTTGATGTTCGAACACTGGAAGGTATTCGTGGGGGGGGAAGAAGTGTGAAAAGAAACGGGGTATCAGGAATGAAAAAGTAGGGTATACGTCAATTCAGCTCAGCGCATCAGTGCCCTTCGTTCGACCCTTCTCCATCTTCGCAGTTCTCGCACCGAATTGTATAGCTCTCTTTTTCTCGCGAGCAACGGTCGTCAAGCCCAATCGAAGAGCTACAAGACGGAGGGCCATCTTCTCGGCATCAATGCCTGTCATAACTGTAGATTCATTCTCGTCACTGCTGGTATCAGGCTCGGCAAGGCCGAATCCACATTTCTCCCAAACTGGTACGCGGAGCGTCCAGGCGACGAAGTCTTCATCTAGGAAAGGAAATCGTGTTTCCCGACCCCAGTGCGACAGAACTCGATCATCACGACCGAGATTGCGTTGTCCAAGTCTACTGACGTCGAGATGTATCTCCGCAATTAATCCCTCGAATCCGCTACGGCTGAAGGATACGCCGTGGCGGCCATAACCCGCGAAAAGCTCATCTGCACCAAGACCAGAGAGAAGAACACGGGCTGAGGTTGTGTAGTTGTCTTCTGTCGATTTGGGGTCTGAGGATGAGTAGCACACACCCTGGCCACGCGATGCAAAGTACAAGGCGCATGCGATGGAGAGATCCATTTCGGTGTTGTGGGGTCTCATAAGACGCTTTACTTGATCTCTGTGGGCAAGTGTTTCGGCGTAAGGGATGTTGATAGCAACGAAACGCCAAATGCGTTCTGGGCAGGTCTTTTGGAGCTCGGCGAAAGCCGAACGGCCAGTCATTCGATCAGGACATGCCTCGTATATAACTGTAGCGAGCGAAGGCGATGAATTCAAATCTTTGATATCTGAACTCGCAGCAGCTGCCGCCGCCGCAGCTACTCGTGGGTTTTCAAAAGCGACGTTAAGGAGGTCGATAGGTTCATCGGTTGGGATAATGTCATGCGAGAGCCGGGCAAGGAGAGTACAGTCGAGTCCGCCTGAAAAGAGGACTGCGATTTTGGCACTTTGACCTTTCACATAGCATGGTGGCTCAGGCACATTTTCAATTCGAAGTGCCAATGATTGTTGTAGTCTTGACTGGAGCTCTTCAATGGCTTTAGTGTTCACGGTTAATGGTGGGGGTTGTGTCTCTGGCGTGGACATATTCATAGGTGGAATTGGGCTCTTCTATTAATTTGTTAGCTTTTTATGCATTCGTAATGGCTTGGTGAGACTGACAATATGTCCTTCTGGGGGCGAAGATTCGGAACTCCAGGGCAATGTTTCGATCTGATATCTGCCGCAAGAGGCGGAAGGCAGATCTGGCTCTCTTCCAAGGTCAATCATGTATACACCGTTGGTGCTGACCTCTTCAAAGACTGTAGATGAGGATCCATCGCACAGACTGCAAACCTTGAAAGCACCATCTTCATCCACGCCTTGCAGGAGAGATCGCCTACCAAGGCAATCTCTGCTAAAAAAGACCCGTGAATTGACCGCGTCGTAGAAGACAAAAGCAAAGGGCCCTGTGATACTGGAGACAGCGTCAGAAAATCCACAAAGAGCCTTTTTACGATCACAATCCACAGCATTCAAGAACAATCTGAAAACCTGTTGGGTGTCATTGCCCTGAACTCGCTCGTTGGAAATCTTCCATGCTTCACCATTCCAGCAAAGCACGGATTCTGTGGCCGGATCTACAAGTGGCTGTTTGTAAATATGATCACCTCGCAGTGATAGGACCGTCGATATGAATGTGAGATGGTGGGACAGGGGTTGCGACACTGCATCTTGTGCCGGGATTTCCTTGTGCACCGTATGTGTTTGACAGCAGTCAGGACCTCGGTTCTCAAGCAAAGACTTTGTCTTTTCAGTTGGTGGTGTATAATTTGTTGATATCGAGAAGAAAATCCCGCACATGATGGGGGAAGCGCCTTAAATGGGGGCGCGACGAGGCTTGTTTGTCTGGGTGGACTTTTTTGCGTTTGATGCCAAGGCCGGAAATTCTTAGTCAGCTTTATAGAGCAAGCGTCCATCAGGATACAATGGCCCAACAGGAGGTAGATATTATAACTAGATAGAATAGTACAAATAGTCTACATGTGTCTCAAATGACACTTCCAATATCTCCAACTCCAGATGATTCCTATCTTAGCATTGTGTTCTCACACTTTATACGTACTTGTCTTGACTGAGCTATGCTGGCCGCCCTCCGGCCCAATGATGATCCGCCCATCAACATGCGAGCCTCATCCCCCCCACGCTCCCCTTCGAGATCGCCTTGAACCCGTTGTCAAGATCTGCATGCCGAATATAGGTAATGTCGACTACAGAGCCTTCCATCTCCCCGTCTTTTGGGAAGGGGGAAGATCAGCCCGCCCTGGAGGCGCCTCATTCTTCAAATTCCCCAACCGGTCTCCCCGAAATGCAGCTTGACCCCTCGAAACAGAACCAACAACAAAGCGATGTGAGCGGGAGTTCGTCTGCGGAACCAGATATTTCACTCAATATGTATCAACAAAAGGAAGAACCGACAAAAGCCACAGATTTGCCCAAATCCGTCCCGTCTCAGCCGGACCTGCTGGCGGGACAGGTGGAAGAACTATCAGTGTCAGCAAAGAATGCGTCGGAGGCTTTATCTACAACCCAAGCGAATACCCCTCCTCCCCCTCCACCACCTGAAAAGGATGACGCTTTTGTGAACTCGACCGCTCCGCTGGCCCTAACGATCCCGTCAGCTAAGGACGCGAGCTCAGCCCAAGGCTCCGAGAAAGAGCTTCCAGACGTACCCGGAGATAGCGATCCAGAATCGAAGACACGGGGGAAGAACGTTGAATCTCGGGACGATGACAATGGCTCGCAGCCGGAAATTCAGAGTATTATGGGTCAATTCCAGGACCCTTCCCGAACTACTGATCAGCAAGAGATCATGTCGCCCCGGCTAGAGTTCGCTGAACAATTCCGTGGTCACCAACATTACTTTCCTCCTCGCAAGTCAAGTTTAGAATCTACACAGCAAATGCCAGCTGAATCCTCGACTGCTCCAGCACCAACCCACAAACACACCTCGCCCATATCCCAACACCACCCTACACCCAGCGGTCATGATGAAAAACCGTCATTGAGACGACAATCATCGTCTTCAACAGTTCCACCTCCACCCGAACCCGAGCCAGAACAACGGTTTGACTTCCACCGCTTTCTGGAGCAGCTACGCCACCGGACAGCTGATCCAGTGGCTAAGTTCCTACGATCTTTCCTAATGGAATTTGGGAAAAGACAGTGGATGGTCCACGAGCAAGTCAAAATTATCAGTGATTTCTTGGCTTTCATTACCAATAAGATGGCCATGTGCGAGGTATGGCGCGATGTGTCGGATAGTGAATTTGATAATGCCAAGGAGGGAATGGAGAAGCTCGTTATGAACCGCCTATACTCTCAAACCTTTGCTCCGGCGATCCCGGCTCCACCCACTATTCCCCGAAGCGCTAGTCGCAGTCGACGAAGGGAAATCGAGAGAGCCCATGGTCCCTGGCGGCGTGGTCAACACCAGGAGGACATTGAACGGGATGATATCTTAGCGCAAAAGATTCGCATATACAGCTGGGTTGACGAGGAACATCTAGATATCCCTCCTGTGAGCGGCAGTGGACGTCGATTCTTAAATCTGGCTCAACAAGGTATGTAATTTGATGATTCCAACAGCCCAGCCTGACCTGATTTCTAATACAATACTACAGAACTACTAAAGATTAATGGTTACCGAGCACCACGAGATAAGGTGATCTGCATTTTGAACTGTTGCAAGGTTATCTTCGGACTCTTAAGGAACTCCAAAAAGGCTGATACTTCGGCCGATGCCTTTGTCCCGCTCCTAATCTATGTGGTTTTGCATGCCAACCCTGACCACCTCGTCTCTAATATCCAATATATCTTGCGATTCCGCAATCAAGATAAACTCGGCGGCGAGGCTGGATACTACCTGTCGTCCCTGGTAAGTACATATTTTCCATTCTACGATCTGGTCACTTCACGAACTAAACTTCCTTATAGTCCGGGGCTGTCCAATTTATTGAAACGCTAGACCGCACAAGTCTCACCGTCAGTGATGAAGAATTCGAGCGTCATGTCGAAGCAGCAGTCCTAGCAATCGCAGAGAACAACCGAGAACATGAATCTTTGCACGAAAAGCCCTTGTCACCACCCACCAACCCCCCTGACCAAACCCAACCCGGTCCAAGTCGGAAAGACACGTCCCAGTCAAGTGATGATGACACTCCAGCGCCAGTCGCCGGACTCTTGAGAACAATTCAAAAACCCCTTTCTACCATCGGTCGCATGTTCTCTGATGAAGCTGACAACGGCTCATCTCAAGATCGGCCACTACAACCGGCTGCAACGCCCCAACCGGCTCCAGCACCACCTCGTCTCACGCCGAATGTGTACCAACCTCCGCGTTCTAGCAGCGAAGGTAGACTCTCTGGTGATGAAGGACCAGCACCGCAAGAAGGAGCAAAGAAGAACCTAACCCGCGTCCTGGATGCTCAAGATGCAGCGGCTCGTCAAGCCAGTGCCGAAGATGCCGAGGCGCGACGAATCCAGCGTGCTGAACATAATAACGTTGTTGAGACATTGTCGAACATGTTCCCCAATTTAGACCGCGATGTCATTGATGATGTGGTAAAGATCAAGGAAGGGAGGTTAGTCTCAACATTGAACTCGGTTCTTGATGTACAGAACACCTATTAACGAGCCTATAACAGAGTCGGTCTAGCTGTCGATGCATGTCTTGCTCTTAGCACAGAGTAGTATATAGATCAGCATTCTTTAACGGACCCCTTTGAATTCATCAAAGCAGGGAAGCGAATCGGAATTACCCACGATTCTGATTGATCTGGTCTTGTAGCTCGGTGCTTCTTATCATCTTTCCCGGGACTCAACCCTTTAGTTCTGTACGATTCTCCTCCCACCAAGAGCCTTGAGATGATCGATTGGAGTCCAACAATCAATTAATAGATGAATAGAGGGTCTTTTTTGCCCTCCGCGAAAGTCCGATCTGTACATCGATGCAGTCAAGCGAGCCCAATTGAGTTCCTAGGACACACTTCCTTCTTAACGAGCATTTACGACTTTTCTTCTCACGTAGGAACGTAATGGAATTGCTTTTTCCAACCGTAATCAGGATTATTTGACAAATAATATGTGTATGTACTCCGTGGTTATCATGATGTGCAAAAAATCAAGAGTCCCGCCCAAGTCGATTTTGAATCAAATTCCCGCCCATCTAGAAGCAAGTTGATTGAGGAAATTGAACGAAATGTACAGAAAGGGAAGTATGACATCGTGAAAAGATCAAGCAGCCATGGTAAGTACGTATCTAAATAACGGGTTAGCATGAAATCTAAAAAGCACTGAGAGTAACAAAAGCAGAACTTACGAGGTGATACTATCCATCCTCTCAGTCGTCAACTTCAAGCTGACAGTTAACAATTCACGAGCAATCCGCGGCTCTTGCTCCTGTAATTCCTTCCACCGCTCATCGCTCAACGACCAAGCGATACAGTCATGTTCTGCCTTGACCGTGGCTGTACGTCGGGTATCACTGAAAAATGGCAATTCGCCACAGGGCCGGCCTGCAACGACTAGCTCGAAGTATCGTCCTTGCGGGAGCTCGTATTCACAGCGCAGCATACCCGATTCAAGAAGGTAGAAGGCGCGCGGGATGTCACCCTCATGGTATAAGACTGCGCCAGTGGGGAAGGACTCGCGCGAGAAATAGGTACAGGCGGGGAACCAAAAGTCTTCATTTTGAGTTGAGAGACCTTGGAATGTTTGGAGGAGGAGGGGGAGAGGCTGGCGCATAGAGGACCAAGCGGGGGCGGCCATGAGGGTTGCATCTTGTTCATGTTCACGGAGTGTAGTTGTTGCAACTCGTTGCAGGTATTGGCCCCGAGGGGAGCTGACGATGTTGTCGGCGAGACTCGGTCGGTGGATTGACGGCACCGACATGGGGACGGGGACTTGTAGATGATTATCGTTGTCGGGATGCGGAGTTCCGGTGGGTGTGCTGAGGAGAGCTTCTTGGCGACTGTAAAATACCTTCAAGTAATCATTTTCGCAGAACTCGAGGGCTGAATTGAGGTCTTCGAAGATGGGAACACCCGACTCAGGCTCAAACAGACCTACACTCTGTAGACTCTTGCCGATTTCACCCTCAACATTCAGACCCGAGATGGTCGTTTGGACATTGCGTTTGCGTAGAATGCGATTGATGCGTGTGAATGCTTCTGCAGCCGAGAAATCCAAACCATAGACTCGGGAGAAATCCAAGATCACGAAGCGAATCGGTTGTTGCTTGAATGCTTCCTCCTCTATCAATCCCCGCATGGTGTTTTCGACATTCACAATCGTGCCGAAGAAAAGATAGCCGCCTAATTTCATCATGAGTGTTTGTTGTCCCGCCTCATGCAAGAATTGCTGTTGAATTGGAGGTCGTCGGACAGTCGAGCCTGCAATTTCTCCAGAGAAAGTTGCTCGAATGGCTGATTTGCGAGACGTTTGAACGACAAAGTTGACACATGCCAAGATAATTCCAACCAAAATGCCCATGACAAAATCGACGGCCCCCATTGTAACGACAATGATCACCACCTGTCCAAGTCAGTGGGCCGAATTGAGACTGGTGCAACGTTCCAGGAACTTACTGTCAAATATTCAAGACGAGAGAGCTTTCCCCATGTGTCCACCAGTGCTTCCTCCAGTAGTTCAATACCTAAGAGGAAGATGAGAGCACCAACGACCATAACTGGAATAAATCCGATAATCACAGGGCCGACAACCAGGATACCTGCGGTGGCTGCAGCTAGCATGAGTCCAGCCAGGCGGGAGGTTCCACCGCTAGCGATAAACAATAGACTATTTGTATACACAAGATAGTTCTAGATATGTTAATCCGGCATTTCAATTGCATCTGGCTGTGGGGATAACCTACTTGAATGCTGCCTGCAAATCCGGAAAGTGCATTTGTTACACCGTGTGCCATAAGCTCTCTGTCCACATTGAGATTATCCTCCCCTGTCGAGATACCGAGTGCCGGAACATTGATAGGTACATGAAGAACTCCGAAGAACGTCAGAGCAAACATGGCAGGGATTGTATCGGCGAAGGCAGTCCAATCGACAGCCGAAAAGTCTAGCGACGGATCAGTCAAACAAACTGTCTTTGTAATGAAAAAAAAAGAGTCAGGCGATGGGTGTATTACCGTAGAGGCTGTAGAAATGGTACCACGGATTTTTGGACGAAGGTGCATCGAAGACCCAGCCCTTCTGGTGCAAAGTATCCATTGGAATTCGAGCGCATGAAATGACGATATAAAACAGAGCCGCAACCGCCATGAAATAAGTGCCGACGAGAAAGTTGGATCGAACGAAACGCTTCAAAACCAGAAGGAATACTGCGAGGGACAAGGGTATTATCCAAAGTGGGAAAGTATCGAGATGAAAGAGCCGCTGTAAAGTAACGAGGTTATATTCGAGAGAACCGGACAGACGAGCTGAGACTTCCACTCCAGTTTGAAGCAGGAAGTAGCCCACACCACCGATGCAGCCAATAAGGATATGGCGAGGAAAGAATCCAATAAGCGAACCGAGTCCGCAGACGCCCATGAGGAAGAATACCAATCCCGTTAAGACTGAGCTAACGGAGAAAGCCAAGATAGTAGTCGCTAACACTGACTGGGGGTTGTCGCTGCCAATCCGATTCAGAATGGCAAACGCCATCTGATGAAAGAATGGCACAACCTCAATCATCTCGCTTCCGATTCCTCCCTTGAAGATCGAACCTCCGCATGAAAATACCACTTGTGAAATAATGGTACTGACATAGAACATGGAGATGCCATCTGCGCCAAGATTGGCAAAGATCGGTTCTCCTAGAGGGAATAAAATCATACCGTAGGATAAAGCATCCAGGATATTGAGGAGAAGACCGAGTAGAACCGCAGGAATGAGACTGACTGGACGGACAACTCCTTCTTGCCAAATAGCACGTTTATCCCAGCACTTTGGATTTGTCAATATCCTGGACCACTTGGCAACGGCGGCAGTCTCCATGGCGAAGAATCTAGCAGGTCTGTGAATAGCAATGCCCTGGCTCTCAATATCCTGGACTGATCCATAGCCATGTGGAGACTTGGATCTTGTTTTGGACAATAAAGAAGTTCTTTCCGAGTCTCGCGGCTCCGGCTCGTCTAAGATGGTTGGCAACGGAGGAAACGACGACTCTTCAATGGGTTTGGCGTGTTCCTCCACCATATCATGGGTTTGATCACGCATCATCATATCCGTGAGAGCGGAGGACGAGGGAGATGGATCCACTGGAGCTGGGTCCGACTCATAAGAGTTCTCTCCTAGTACCGTAGGAAAGGAGCTAGCTATGGCATCCTGGGAGCTGCCCGGGGCGGGAGGATGGAGACGATTCTGCTCCCGGAAGATATCTATACTGGGGGGCAAGCTGGTTCGTCCTCGGGAAGGCTTTTTATTTAACGACAGACCGTAGGTAGCTAGTTCTGCAGTCTGCTCGCGGACACTATCAGTGGCATAGTGCGCCGGGTCTAGAGGAATTTGACTGGTCAGTAAATCACTCGGGTGGACAAAACTGCAACCTTAAAGCCAAGTACTTCGGATAGAGGAGAAGAAGGTCGACGCTAGAGCTGGAGGAAGACATACCCGTAGGTGTATTGAAAGAACGGTGATAGAAAGACCGGCTTGGGGTGCGCATATTGGAGCTGTTAAAGCTTGAAGATTCCATGCCGGCACCGGGGGAGCTGCCAAGATTTGCTGTAGCGTGTTCCACCAGGGAAGAGGACTGAATGGAAAAATCAGAATCACGATCAAAGCCCCAATTACGATGTGATAGGGCCGAAGCGCGAGAATCGCGACGAGCTCGTGGATGTAGCACACCCATGGTCGCAGTTGCGCAACGGCCGGCGCGGGTCACTGGAGAAATCGGAAGATTAACGGCCGACAATCCCACTAGCGCATGCAGCGGCGTTAGAGGCAAACGGGGGGTGGTGTTGGAGGGATGACGCAAAGCGATGATCAAAGGTACCCATGAGCCATTGGGAGAGGGTGAAAAGCGAGCAGCGTCGCTGCTAGTAGGGATGCAGGAGTAAATATAACATGAAGTTAGGAGAGATTAGAGAGAAATGAGGAAGATCAGATTTGACTAAAGAAACAGATGACTTCCAAGGAAATTCTTGATAAGAGCACCTCCGCTATCTCTCGAGCTAACCGCTTGCGGGTGACTGAGGGGACCATCCCGGACCCACGATAACTACAGTATCTATAGGCGAGTACTAGGCGAGTAGGAGATAATGGAATACTCTGGCTAGTAATTTGAATGTTTGAAGTTAATGATTAATTGGCTCTCTGGTATAATTATCTGACACCTTTACACTGCTAATAGTAATTACTGGTCAGTACCGAAGTTTTCTGACTGTAGGGTATGTATCTAGAGCTATCCTAGTTAGTCAATTATGACAACCCACTCTAATGCATAAGATCCAAGCCTCGCATGTCAATGTTTTACACAAAAGCTTGACGAAATTATTGCTTCTATCTCTTACGACATCCACGTTTGCTACAACATTATAGCCGTCTTGCCACAGAGCCAATTGACTATGTGGGGGGGGGGGTACTTTGCAAGTACTTTGTAGGAATGGAATGATCCAAGGCCGAGATCGGTCTACTCATCAATTGCGTTACCATGCATATACTATGGTAGGTACTCTAGACAAGCCACGCTCACGATACAATATACGGTAGCCATGATCGGCAAAATAGTGAAAGTGAAGATCAAGTCATTCTTCAGCACAACCACAGACTTGACACCATTCTATGGCGGGGTATCTCAAAGAAGAAGAAAGAGTATAGAAAACAACCAAAGTCCAAAAAATCCTCGCGTCGTACCACGTCCAATTTTCCCGGTTCTAGGTCAATCGCTCGAGAAAGCCTTGTGCGATCAGCCGCTCAACATCGCCCTGTCGAACGTAAAGCTGACTATTTTTGGTCAAATTGATCACCCTATGCAACAACGTGTCAGTCAGTAATTATTTCACTCGAGCCCCCCGGGTTCTCGCCGTCAAAGTCGGGTCCCAAGAGATTCATTGGACCTACCCGTATTCCGTCTGGATCTCTCCCGCATCCTTCAGCACGCGTACATCAATAAAGAGGTCTCGCGGTGGCTCCAAGGTCCCTGTCAAATCAACATCCGTCCATTGTCCCTTGTACGCCGCCAGCATATCACCATACTGCCGAAAGTACTCTTCCTCCTCAGGACTGAGAGAGCTGTGCCCGCCTGAGCCTTGCATTTGACCGCTTCGGTCGTCCAAAGATTCACTCGGCTGCTGCTGTTCCAAGATATCGACTCCGTTCCAGCAGAGCTCTTCCAATTTCTCGGTCCGTACTCGGTGGTACGCGAGGAGACACCGTTTATTCCGGCGCATACAGAGATGGTCTACAAGCAGAGCACATGCAACGGCGGGGTCGGCGGAGGGGTTGAATGCACCGTCGAAAGGATCAAGTAGACGGGCTACATCTCGATCTAGGTCGCGCACTTCGCGGGTCACGGCACGGACAATCTCGGTTTGATAGGGTGGAAGGTGGGCGAGGGCTTGGGTGCGTTTAGCATGTTGAACCTAGTATTATCAGTGACTGTACTTGATACAGGTCCAGAAATAAAAGCAGATGTATTGAGCACATACCAATTTATTCCCAAGTTCGCCGTACATCGTGGCCGAAAGATTAGGGTCGCATTGTAGGAATTGAGGGACGCGCGATGGTCGTGGATCCATCGCGCCTGGACGCCAAGCGATCTTACTAAGTGGAGTGGGGATTGGAATGAAGTATGAGACAAGTGGGATCGTGCAAGTTAAGGAACGGAGAGCAGACGAGCAATGATTTTGATGAGAAAGGATTGCATATAGAAAGATTCAATTGAGTCATGATCGAAATTGAGGGTGAGTTGAAGTTGCTGCGGAAGTGAAGAGGAAGTTCCTTCCATACAAAAAGCATCCAATTTTATACGGCAGACGGGAATTTATCGAACAAGAGAAGAAATGTTATTTTTGAAAAATGTTTGCTAATATATCAAGATATTTCTGAGTATTGAAGTTTGATGAAAGTTCAACTACTACCTAGTATTGCATCGAGGCTCGCATCTGGTTATACTCAGCCTGGGTGATCGGCTCATACTTAGCCGGCTTGTCAAACCCCATACAAGACGAGATGCACTCAATCACAGAGTCAGGATCAGGCGATAAGAAATACGGTATAGAGAATCGTCTACGAGTAATGCGGTCTTCGCCTTCGAATCGATCTGAAAAGGGTGGTACAGTCACACGGTGGCTAGTAGATCGAAGATGATCTGAACACGTTAGTAATGACGGTAATCGACTGGTATCGTAGTCAACGAACCATTACTCCATCTCTGCAACAGATCACCAACGTTCATAATGATCGCATTTTTGACAGGTTTGGCTGGAAGAAAGTTGCCAGGGTTCGTCACGTCTTCGATTTCCAGCCCACCACAGTCATCCTGGAAGAGGAGAGTGATGGAGCTCCAATCTGTATGTGCCGGACAACGTGCTGCTCGCTCAGTCTCAAGCGCTTCAGCTGGGACTGGTGGGTAGTTGAGTAGTCGTAGTTGGTTATTATGTCCCGAGTGTTTTTCCAATAAGTAATTATCGTTGTCGAGTCCCATGCCACTGGCGAGAGCACGGAGAACATCGCCCCCCACTTGAAAACATTCCCAGTAGAATCGTGTCATGAATTCACGGAAGCCCGGGAGTACTTCTTCTGGTATCCACTGGTTGGGCTGCGAGGCATTCTGATCGCTGCCAATATCGTAGCTTTCCTGCTGGTTGTCAGCATGTAGTTAATTGAACGGTGGCACCAAAGTATGGGACCATCTGACAGGTGCCTAAGGAACCATTGAGAAACCACCCACCTTGATATCAGGTATCTCCCTCAAATGTCGAATACGTTCCTGATCATTAGTCGCACTTATCGCCTGCGATACTTTCTCCAATCCCGGCCAGGAATAGCCTCGATGGACGGCCCATCCTTCAGGGTGGGGCGCTTTGAGTTTATCCTCTTGGGGTAGATCGAAGAAAAGCCGAGACCAGTGGAACGCCTCGTTGAGAAGAGACTCCGGCATGGGATGGTTGATGATATACACAAACCCCACCTTCTTGCAAGCGGAGACAAGATCATGGGCGATTTGTCGACGACTCGATTCATCGGTGGTCCACTTAGCGAAATCTACGAGCGGGATCTGTAAAGATGAAGTCATCGTGGTAGATTTTTATCTCGCTTCAGCAGCCTCGTGAAGAGAGATGAAACACGGTGTTGCATGGACAATGCATGGAGGGAAAGATTGTCCCTGCAACTTTGTGAGACAAAAAGGCGGAATTGGGCATGGCGGAAATCTCTTCGAGAGTCAAGTATTCAATACCCGGAACTCGGTGAAAAAATTTGGGGGAAAAGAAAGCAAAAGAAAATTCAACTCGACTGTATCACTTTAATTTCGGATTGCGATGGCTGGAAGCCTGTGCTGTGCTGGTTGGGCATCGTGCGACTGGTTGCTGTGGCAGAAGAGTGGAGAATCGTGACTACATCATCTTATCCCCATTCACACCTCTCACACTCCGATCATCTCTGCCAATTTTTTTCGGGTTTGATTATCCTCGAAGACGTTACTCGGCTATTATCCGTATGTATTTCTGTCCCATCAGTTCTGATATGGAGTTGTCATTTGAGCACCCTGTTGCTGATACTAATTTTACTTCTTCGAGTAGTTTGTTGACATCCCGGCCCAATTTCTCGATAAGCCCATTCCAAGTTGGAGGGTCCAACTACAGTATGCGATTTGACCTCCATTGAACCTCCCAAAAAAAAACAATATCGGATTTTTTTTTATCAGCAATCCCTCAGTCGCAAATATCTCTCGATCTTAAAATTTCCCGTCCCGGTTTCCTTCCTCGGCCACAAGAATGCGGACATCATGGTGGATCGGAGTCTTGGCCACAATCATCCCCACGACCGTACTCTCTCTAGAAACAGAGCCCTTCTCATCTCCAGAGCAAGCAAAATCCAGCAGAAGAGCCATTGACGTATTGCGGATCCTACGGCGAGACGACGACCATTGCCCCAGCGGCTATAATCCGTGTTCGGACTTGGGGAACTCAGATGCCTGCTGTAGAAGCGGATCACGCTGTACAACAGATGCCGCAGATAACATTGCCTGTTGTCGGACCGGCGCAAGCTGTACGGGTAGTCTCACTGGATCATCTACTGGTACCACTCATTCGGGGACTGGCTTCATGTTCCCGCAGGGTACTTCTGCAACTACAACAGCGTCGGGCTCAGGTGCTTCGATTACTGACTCGACAATTGACGGGGCCTATCCGTTCGTTTATGTGCCAACAACTATCAAAAATGAGGCGAGCTGTTCTTCATACTACTCGCAATGTGAGTCGGAGTATACTCAGTGTACGGGAAATTTGATGGGGCGTTATGGAGTGACTGTTGGCGGAAATGGCGGGGGAGTGACTGTTGAAGCCATCACTGGACCTGCACAGGCAACATCAATTTGTTCCAGCTTGAGTTCCAAGGCCTGTCACGGACTTCAGCTGAAGAACTGTGCTTCAATGCCAACTGCGACTGATCACGACGCCAGCGGGAATGCAGCCATTCCACGTCAGACATCTAGGCTGCAAGACCTGGCGCTTGGGTTCTTTGTTGGCGTCGCGGGAATGTTTGTTTGATGTGATATGGCTCTTGGATGGGGCTTTTTTGCTTGATTTTTTTTTCTTTTGGATATCTTAAGCCCTCCTCTTTTGATGTATATTTTACTGCTGATTGATGACCCTTTCCCACTTATGAATACATAGCTTGAATCACCCCATACGAAATCAATGAAGAACCTTTGAATACATGGATTCGAAACGTGACTGGTTTTCTGTAATAGATTTGTGCGAGCTAAGCTGGGTCTTGTTATTGGTGGCCCCAATGGGCGTGGCTCACCTTGGCATGGCAACCATGTAGTTCAAAGGTAAGGCTTTTCAGCATTGTGCAGTTTACTAGTAGCACTGATAGACAGATGGATATTGGAGATGTGTATTCGTATTACTCATCACATATTCAGATCCAGAGGTGCGATATAAACAGCATGTATGCGTGAACTTCAATTTGAACTGTTAACTATACTCCCTACTACCTATCATCCCAATTGTAATGTATATTCGCATGAAATAAGAGACTGTATTAGCAGCCACCATCTCCTCCTCCTCCTCCTCCTCCTCCTCCTCCTCCTCCATCACCGCCGCCCCCTCCACTGGAGCCACCACCTGAATCACCACAACCAGAACTCGACCCTCCATAGTCCCCGCCGCCATAAAATCCACCACCACCGCCTCCTCCGTCGTTTCTGGAGTAGTAATTTCTCGACCGACTATATGAGCTCGAAGGGGGTGGTGAGATCGATTTGTATGCAGGAATCGGCTTAGGAGCGTTGACCGAGCTCGTAGTTGTAGGGCTTGTCGCATTATATTGCTGTACACTTTCTCGGAGGCGACGGCGCTCTGCCTCTTGTTCTTCCTGCTGCTTGCGCCGCTTCTCATCTTCCCATTGTCTGCGTCGCTCTTCTTCTGCCCGAGCCGCGGCCTTCTTCTTAGAGTGGAATCCGAAGCAGCCCATTATGATGAGCCTATATCGGATGTCAATACGGTACTGACCATGATGTGCGATATAAAATCGTTCATTCTTACCACGAGTACGTGCTATATTGCAGCAAAGAGGTCAAATATTGTGAGTATAACCAGTACGGGAGTAGAATGGTAGCTCTTTTGCTAGTGATTGCCTGGGTAATAGATGTAGTGTGGTATTGCAATTCACAGAGGTTCTTCCAAGATTATATAGTACTCTGTCTAATATACAACATCTGATCCTCCAAGACACTTCTTAGCCCCCACAGGAAGAAAAGTTGCCCGGGAGAAGCAGTATAGTATCGATACCTGTTGAAGTGCGTTAAAGTTGACAATGATTTCCTTGGCGCTTATGCCTCCGATCTGCCTTCGTCTAATATTTCTCGTTTTCGCTAAGTTGACGGTGCCCGGGTGGATCTTCGGCACAAAGTGAGGCTCACGCGGACATTGTTGTCACTTTGCTTTGGTTTTTATTCCCAGTTGCTTTTATTGGCGTGCGCATAAATCCGGGGCCTTGAGCTTATGAATCGACATGCGCAGGCATATCGAGTCACTCAGCCACCACGTGTTTTGAACAATGGACGATAGGAAACTGGTAAGTCTGATTGGAGAATAATTGAGAGCCGCATACTCCGTAGATGATGTTGGCTTTGAAGTACGCCTTGAGCCGAACATAGCCGGACTCAACTAATTTCCGCAGTTGTGATATGATATACAGATTTCTTGATGGTCATTCGTCGCTCATATTGCACTTCTATTCAAGAAGTTCATGTCACGGTGCTTTATGCCGTATCTACCTGGCAAAATCATCATCATGTGTAGTCACCGGCTCGTAAACTATTATTTTTCTAGGTCTAAGTCTGCCTCGGGCAATTGAAGGTTCCAAGTTTGCAGCCCAGTCAGGAATGAACACTGTTTTTAAGTTAGCGTCAACTTGAAGGAAATGCAGTACCTCGATAGCTGCATCAACGAATCGAAATCTCATCGGGCAATGTCAGTATTACCAAGCGAGTTCCGGGCGTAGATAACATTGTATAATCCTCCTTCGATCATCTACATCCGAATAGCTTGGCTACAAGAAACCCAAACTCAAGGATATATATATTCAACACATGTCACTATCTCGAAAGCGAAGAACTTAAAAACCACTTACTCCTTATAGGCATACGGAGTACTCATAGTAAATGTAGAGTAAAGTTCCAAAATCCACCTCCATCATGATATCCAATGTTTAGTATGACTGAAACACCTTGGCACCCGATGGCAGATTTATCTCTCTAAGGTTGTTCATATTCTGACTAGGGCGAGTCACTCCAAGTATACTACTAGCTGTAGTACAGCATACAAGTCATGGACTGCTGTTACTAACTTATCATTCAAGTGCCTCTTTCCCCCAGCTACTGTCTCTTCACACCATCAAGCCAGACCGATCAGACTGAATCAGACCGCTTGTCCACTCGCCCGCTTTCCTGACGATCGACTTAACTTGTTTCAGGCGATTTGTGGGTCAACGGGCAGAGACTGAGTACATTCATGAAGTACTATGTACATACACCATGAGTCATGACTCAAATAGCTGCTCTCTCCACCTACACCTGTAGGTATGAAGAGATAGTCCAAAACTATGATGGATGAATTGGGCAACGAGAAAATTTTTCCGAAAAAAAGTCCAAAAAGAGCACGGCCTGTGCAGAGTCAACCCAATGCGGGGCGGGTTGGACCTGTTTGTACCTGTCTATCTACATATGCAATGTTAATCGCTTCTCGGCCTGACAGGACAACCCACCAAGGGACAATGTACAAATTAGAAGCTTAAAATAATTATGTTCTAAGGTGAAACCCAGCCCCTCTCTCCTTAACCTGTTTGGCTATGGGTGGGTGGGTTGACGAGTCGCTAGAAATTGGGTGGTTGGGTTTGCGACGGAGGGGGGCTGGGGATGTACTCAAGTCCACCACCAACGCCATTTCTCACCCATTTTTCCTTTTGTTTCTCTTTAATTTTCTATCCTCGACTGCTCTCGTCACTCGCTCCAATTTCGATTCCAATCTGCCCTGGAATCGAGATACCAATTTGTGCGTTTCTTTCGGCAGAGTCACGATCTACCGACTTAAATAGATCGATCTATACAACCTCAATCCCGACACATTGACTGCCGAGCATTCCGGGTCAAAAACGTGCTGCCCCAGTTCCAAAATTCGAAGAACATTCCCAGAAAATCATCCCTAGCCAGCCTACCCAGTTCTAGCGAGGATTCGCCGCTCCTCGTTCACGATGCGGCCTCTGTCCTCTATGCCAATGATCTCGTGGGTGATCGTCTTACTCCTTCTCGCGACGACTGTGTTTGCAGACCCGCCGTCATTAGAAGAAGTAGATGGAAACCAACTTGAGCAGAGAGGGTGCTCAAATCCTTGTGGATACTATGCCCAACTTTGTTGCAACACTGGCGAGACTTGCAGCACAACAGACAACGGCCAGGCGAAATGTGTTTCTGGATCAAGTGGTGGCTCAAATGATGGGTCATGGGAATACTATACAACGACATATGTGGTGACCGAAACCGACAAGTCTACCATCACTTCAGTCTGGAGCAGCCGCGCACATGCTGCGACTGGTTCGTCGAGTGGAACTTGCAGAATAGACTTGGGCGAGACCAAATGTGGCAGCACTTGTTGTGATGCAGCCCAGGAATGTTCAGATGGTGAATGCGTTGCAGAGAGTTCCTCCGCCATACCTACGGGCACAGAAGCTACAGGAGAGGCTACACCTGGAGTGCGAGGGACCAGCAGCGGCGCATCTACCGTGACAGAGACATCGGCACCTACAACCACAGAAGGATTTACTGCTCCAGTGGGGACCAATGGCGCTGACTTGATTGGAGCCAAGGCAGCTGAGGATAAAGGTGGCCTAAGTGGCGGAGCCATTGCTGGTATCGTCATTGGAACTATTGCAGGTGTCCTTCTTCTGTTACTCTTGTGTGGTTGCTTGTGTTTCAAGAGTGCTCTCGATGGCCTTCTCGCAGCTCTCGGTATCAAGAAACGCCGCAAGAACGAGACGACCTACGTTGAAGAACGCTACTCTCACCACTCTGGCAGTCGACCTCGACCTCGACCTGCGGGTGGACGAACCTGGTTCGGTGCGAAACCGCCGGCAACTACGGACAGCGAGCTCAGTGAGAAGAAGAAGTCCAAGTGGAGCGGTTGGGGAACAGTCGCCATCATACTTGGGGCTCTTGCTCTGTGTCTAGGATTGAAGAGACGCAGAGACCAGGATCATGATGATGATAGATCCTCTTACACATACCCAAGCTCCTATTATTATTCGGACACATACACATATTCTGGCAGTACGTCATTGCATCTATGACCATCGAACTAAGAAGTCCAAGCGCTAACATTATTCCCTACAGGTAGCGAAAGCTCTGACAGACGAACTCGAGACACGAGACGAAGTCGACGATCGCGTGGGACTCGTCGTTCATAAAAAAGCTGATTACCACAGGACAGTCTAAATCCTGATGTCGATCTCACGCGAGCATCGACGACTTTCTCAATCACTCGATTGGCTCTGACAATATTTGATGCATTCTTTGGCGTTACCTCCTCCCTTTAATGATTCATGTACGACTACGACACTTGATGGTTTGATGTTTCCCCCTCTTCCTTCTGTTCATTTTTCTTGTTTCTATTTTTCTTTTGGGTTATGATGATATTGATATGATACTGGATATTTCGATCCAATGATTCGGTCTTGTATGGGTCCTCAGATGATCCCTGAACACGACATGGTGTACATATGAAGATATGAAAATTGACCATGAGCCAAAAATATATGAAGATTTGGAGATTATATTCCAGGTTACCCATGTTTCCTATATTAGCGTACTATGTAGTGTACCTCGTAGTAGCACAGGAACCTTGGAGGCATCCCAGTCTCCTCTTACTCTGAGGCGTATGTATTGTTTCACAGCTCAGACACTCACCAATGTATATGGATTCTATTGAAGAAGCCCATTACTTTGTAATAGGAAGAAGTCAATAGTTGCACGAAAGCAACAAGCCGTGATTGGGGCTGGCCTTGCAGGTATAATATGCCGTGATCGCAAGAATAAAACCCCCTCGGCTCAGCTGCACGAAGAATACGCTGTTCAATATCCACTAGCATCAAATAAAATTGAGTAGATCCATAATCATGGCTAGAATGCTCCATAATTGAAGGAAAAAAAAAGAAGGATTGTGTATGAATATCTCCCGGCAGACTGACTCTTAAGGCGGCCAGGGCACACAAAGGCACAACGGCTTAGTGTGGACTCTTCATTCTCTCCCCGCCTTCGGACCCGAACTTCACTCTTCTCTCCCTTCAGCCCTTCTCATCCGCAACCTCAATTCATCTATGAATCGCACCCCGATTCAAAGCTGGTGACACCGTTAAATTCTCAATTTTTGTACGCGATATCTTTTACCAATACCGTGATACCCATTCCGTTTCCAACAACTCCCCCGACCGTGGGAGCATTACGAGACCCCGAATCGAGTCATCATCGCTCGCCATGCTCCAAGCGCAGAGCCAACACGTTTTCTCTCACCAGCAGCAGTATCCGCAGGCTGACCCCTCATGGTTGCAGCACCAGCAACATCAGCAGCAACAACAACAGCAGCAGCAACAGCAGCAACCACCGCAGCACCAAGCCCAGCCGCATCCACAGCACCAACAGCATGCCTCCCTAGTCGCTCAGCAACATGCCCACGTCCAAGCCGCCGCTGCCGCCGCGCAGCAGCAACATTATGGCCGACTGGCAATGAGCGGTAATGCCGCTGCAAATCCTACTCAAGGTGCCGGAGGTGCCTCTGCGTTAGGTGGAGAGGGGTTGGCGAATGCGGTCTCCGTCATGGATGGCGGCATCAGCGAGGAGAACCGCAAGGTCTTCATCTGGGTCGCTGAGCTTCTCGACCCGGCTCGCAGAGAGACCGCTCTTATGGAGTTGAGCAAGAAGCGCGAGCAGGTTCCAGAACTGGCATTAGTGATCTGGCATTCTTTTGGTATGAATCCCGCAGTCGCATCGTGAGGGGCGTCGCAATTTTGCCGACCGAGACTAACCATCGGCAACTTGCAGGTGTCATGACTGCATTACTTCAGGAGATCATCTCTGTCTACCCTCTTTTGAACCCCTCTCAGTTGACCGCTGCCGCATCAAATCGTGTCTGCAATGCGCTGGCGCTCTTGCAGTGTGTCGCATCCCACAACGAGACCCGGACTCTCTTCCTCAACGGTACGAACTGCCCAGCAGCTGAATATTTATATGAACGATCGCTAATCTCTCTTTTCTATGTTTAGCTCATATCCCTCTATTCCTCTACCCCTTCCTCAACACAACCTCAAAATCACGTCCATTCGAGTACCTGCGCCTTACCTCGCTGGGTGTCATCGGAGCGTTGGTGAAGAATGATTCGTCGGATGTGATCAACTTCCTCCTCACCACAGAAATCATCCCCCTCTGTCTTCGCATCATGGAGACCGGATCGGAGCTGAGCAAGACTGTCGCAATTTTCATCGTCCAGAAGATCCTCCTCGATGACATTGGTTTGGCGTACATCTGTGCCACTTATGAACGGTTCTACGCTGTGGGCACAGTACTCAGTAATATGGTCACTCAATTAGTGGAGCAGCAAACAGTTCGACTTCTCAAGCACGTCGTGCGCTGTTTCCTTCGGTGAGTTTCCATTCTTCACGCCCCGCTAAATTTGATTGCTCGCCGATGGTCCTCTAACGACTCGTATAGATTAAGCGATAACAGCCGAGCTCGCGAAGCCTTGCGACAATGTTTGCCCGAGCCGCTCCGGGATGCCACATTCTCATCTGTTCTGCGCGACGATGCCGCTACCAAGCGCTGCCTGGCCCAGCTTTTGATCAACTTGTCGGATAACGTCTCCGACGGCGCCCAGGCGGCCATGTAACATACGAAAACGCATTTCCTTTCTTGCGGGATCACTATTCTTCTGTTTTTCTTCTACCTTATGATATGCATGGGCAGGTTTCTGGCGAGTATCGGTCACAAAGGCGCAAAAGTTATGGGCAAGCATTTGATGGATTCGTATGGCTTTGGGTCATCATCCATCGATACCGACGGTATTGAGTTCATCATCTGTCTTCTATTCGTTCTGTCGGGGTTTTATCGTAACATTTACATTGGAACAGTTTCCGGGACTTCGGTGATATTTCATGTCGATAGGAGGGGACTAATGTATTCCTATGTCCAATTTTTTTTTTCTTTTCCAGCCGCGATTTTTTCTTTTGCATATTATTTGCGAGAGACTTGATTTCAGTTCCGCCTCCTCCTTCGTCTTCCCTGGTTTTTCGTGGCGCTCACAGTCGGGGGCGTGGGTTTCTGGTTGGCGCTGTCGTTTGCATTTCATCCTTGTCGTTGACGATCCTCTATTGCTCTATGAGATAGACTTCCGAGCCAGATACCACGATCCGATCGTCAGTTCGTTCATGATTCGTTTCTCTGTGTTCTCTTTTCCGGCTTTTTCTTTATGTACATGTGCGCAAAAGTTTGTACTTCGCATGACGGGTTGTTGTCGCTGTCACTACTACATAGGCGTTCCAGGCAATTACAACTTCTATCTATCTTATTCTTTCCCTAGTAACTCTCTATCTACATCAGATCTGAAGTCTGCAATGGACACATATCCGTCCTTGTCCCACTATGTTTTCCAGTCTGAATTCCCCCTTCCACTAGGGTTTTCATGCTGAATTGATGGATATCAACTCCATCGCCACCAGCCATCTACTCACGTGACTTGCATCACGACGCGCCCGTCCGATCTCGTTTCCCGTCGCCTCCTACGCCAGGCAAAAAAAAAGAACAAAATCAAGTCCACTTCAACATTGGAAGTACTTCTGGATCGTCATCTTCGAGATTACACAACCACTTTCAGCGGGACTGTGTTCCGTCACCAAAATTGCCTCCCTTCCGTGAAACCTCCCTTGACCAAACCGCCCCCGGTCTGAACGGCCTCATCCCGCCGCAATGGTGACGCGAAAGCGTAGCCGCTCTGAGGCAGTCGCTACGACCGAGCAGCAGCCGGTGGAAGAGATGGGTCTTCTTCAGCGTATCCGGAATAGCTGGGAATTTGCCAGTCTCATGCAGTATATTGTCATATTTGGAGGTATCATGAAAATCGACAACGAGTTCGAAATCGAGGTACGTTGGATTGCGATTCCAAGAGGTCTCGATGGTGTTGCGCTCTGAGTCGCCTTATTTCGGTTTATTGGAGTCTGCTTCAAACTTCTTTGCGCGAAGGGATTTTGATCTGACACATTTTCTTCTGAACCACAGGACCTAGAAGACGAATGTCTCAAACCCGAACCTTCGCATAAATTGCTTGAGATTGGATTATGTCTATTGAAGTGGATTTCATCTCATCGTGGTCTCACGTATGTGCTAGTCATACAATTGTTTCATTGCCCCTTCGCGGATACTGATTGCGACGCAGGACCGACAACTTCGACGAGTACACCCGACGTCAATATAATGCGAAAGCTCCTCATATTCCGAATCCCTTTGGAGAAAGCGAAACTCCTTTGCGATTCCTCAATTTCGACGTCTTCTTGAAGCTCCGTGTACTTCATCAGTTATCAGTGTGGACATTTTGGAACCAGGATCGTATTCGCGACAAGATGCCCGAGAAAAAAGAGAGTGAACAACTGCAGTGGGTGAGTGAACAGACCTCCAGAATATTCGAACTTGACGAGGCAAGAGTCTAATATAGTTCAAGCGCATCGAAGAGTTTGGCTGGGATAAGGATGGTAGATCCTATTATGTCCTGGACGATAACCGCCTCTACCGTCGAACCGACCCTCCTATTCCTGCACCCCAGCGACCGAAGAAGAAGCCGAAGAGCAGATCTTCCCGGACATCGCGTACTTCGAGACGTATCTCCACCGCCGTGGAGGAGGAAGGCTCGGACGATGAGACTAAGGGTCTGGATAACGGACCTACTTCTGAATACAAATGGGAGTGTGTCGCTGTTACTCTTCCCGAGTACCAACAATTCATAGACACTATCCGCAAGAGCAAAGATGCCGATGAGAAACAGTTACGTGAGCGTCTTGAGGAACACGTTCTACCCATCCTAGAGAAGGCAGAGGAAGCCCAGCAGCGCAAGCGACAGAAGCGTGAAAAGGAGCTCCATAATATGCAGCTTCTTGCGGGTGCGAAGAGATCAAGTCGACTACAGGCCAAAGAAGAGAAAGAACGATCTGATCGCGAAGCTGCCGAGGCTGCTCGAAAGCATGAGATCGCACTTGCTGAGGCTCGTCGGGAACAAGCTCGAAAACAACAGCTTGAGGACGATAGACAGTCTCGTATGATGACTCGAGAGCAGCGTACTAAGGATCGCGAACAGAAGCGGATTCTCCATCAAGAGGAGATGGACAAGATCAAGGAGGAGGAAGAACGAATGGAGCGAGGAGAAGGCCGTATCTCTGCACGAAACCTCAAAGCTGAACGGGAGAAGGCGCAGAAGAACTTGGAAAATCTAACGCAAGACGACGAGTGGGTCTTTGATTGCTCTGGCTGTGGTGTTTATGGAGAGAACTTGGTGAGTTGAAGCTCATTGTGGCCCATTTGATATTACACATCTCTAACAATCTCCATCAGGATGACGGAAGTCATAGTGTTGCGTGCGAGAAATGCAATGTTTGGCAACATAGCAGTTGTCTTGGGATTTCGAAAGAAGACGCCGAGAAAGACGATTTTCATTTTGTCTGCCATGACTGCAAGCGAAAACAGGAAGAAGCCAACAAGCCAAAAATCCCACCTTTGAAATTCAGAGTCAGCGCATCCGCTTCGCCTTCATCGGTTCCTCCTTCAGGAACGAAGCGTGCAGCGGAGGATACCATTGCTCCACCGTCTCCTGTGAAGCAGAGTCATGCCGCTCTTGCTAGCATTCAGAGTCGACCTCCAGCTGTGCAAGCTCATGCACAACCTCCCACACAACATCCCCTACCCTCACTCACGGCACGAGGCCAGTTTTATGTCCCTCCGTCGCCTGAGCGTCGTCAATATCCTACAAACCAACCATCATTCCATTCCTCCAGCCCATCTCGACCTCCTTTCTCCCCTTCTAAAGGCATGGATGCGCCAGAACGCTCTTTCATCAACCCATCGCATGGCGTTGCTCAAAATGGGGTGTCTCTGCCACCAATGCAACCAGGACCTCAACTTCCTGCTTTTGGATCATTCCATTCAGCTCGTCCCTCATCTTCCCACTCGGGGAATGGTGCCATCCAAAATAGACCATCTATGTCGCCCACTCAAGGTAACCATGATGTTGGTCCTCTAGCAGGCTTTCCTCATTCCCAACCATCAGCCAATGGATCCGGCTCATGGCCTTCATTCCAAAGCCAGAACTATACAACTCCACGGCCCCAGTCTGGACACGGTGCTACGCTTCCTATGTCCAGCAATTATCCATCATACTCTGCGGCCGCAACTCCCAATGGCAACCCCAACCCCAACCACTCATCTCCTCCTCACAGCTCTCACGGAATGGGATTGTCTGGCATCAGCCCTACAAAACAGTCTCCTCGTCCTCTGACTTCTGGTAGCATGGCAGGTGCCCCAGTTCTACCACCACTACACAGATTAGACCCTAGCCCTAAGCTCATGGGTCGCAGTTCACCGGATGCACCCATCCCACCACCGGTGAAGTGTATGACCCCTGAACAGGAGGAGCGCCGACAGAGGGAGAACGCTTCAATTCGGCATCAGGGATACCACTATCCATCTAATGGACAGACACATCCCATGTCCTCCCCATCCATCAACCGCATTCCTCCCTTGGGCCCGGCAGCGACGTCCCAATTGCCAGATCCAGTTCCCTCTCCTCAACATGGATATGGAGGGCAACATACCCAGCAGTAATGAGCTGTATGGGCGTGTCTAGATTAAAAAAGGGGAACCTTCTACATTTTCATCAATTGCGTCGAAATTGGCGATTCGATCGGATCTTGTGCTCGCCGGTTTTGAATTACTTGACTTTTTCTTCTTTTTGTCTTTGCGGTTCAATTAAGCAACTGTCAGAGATTCCTTACAGCAATGTGAACACCGACGACGTTGGATTTGGCTATTGACGAAACAACTGGTTGTGGGCGAATTGTCTCCGGACGGAGTCATTATCCAGAGATACAACCTCAACCCGGCTGATAGATCATCTCCACTGTACGTTGTATGGGTATAAATGGCTTTATTGTCAAGTCTGCCCTTTGTCTGTTATCATAAAACCATCAGTTTGCGGCCAGGGATAATTGTTTATATCCTGGCGACGACGTATTCCAGGGGTCGTCGTCGTTGCCGTTATCAGGTGTTTCTGTTTCTCGTTCTTCACATGAGGTTATCATATCGTCTGCAGGATACCTGGGATTTATGGCCTAGTAGGCGTTTGATTTTTGTCTTTCTCTATTTCTAATTGATGTTTTTTCTTTTTTCTTTTTTTTTCGTGTTTACAAAATGCATTAAGATGGTTGGGAAATTGGGCGTTCTCAGATGGCCCCGGAAGTGGTATTTGATGGTCTTCACAGCTGAAAGCTAAGTCATTTGTATCTCTAATAGAAAAATTTTATTCCAATGTACTTGCTTGCTCGAACGGTGAATTGAACACGGTCTTCATCCATCCTACGAATTAATTCGTAGCTAGCTCTAATTATTAATACAGAAGACCTTGTACAATAGTCGTGGATCGATTTTCCTTTTTAGTTAGTTCGAGTGAAACATACTGATTACTAAAGGAGAGCAACTAGTTAGTTAGTTAGTTAACTATAACATGGCACGTTCATAACGGTAAAGAAGTGGAGAAAAATGAAAATCCAAGAAAAAAAAAAGGGAGAGAAAAAACCGAAAAAAAAAAAAAAAAAAAAAAAAAAAAACCAAACCCGAAGAAAAAAAAAAAAAAAAAAAAAAAAAAACAAAAAGGAAAAAAAAAAAAAAAAAAAAAAAAAAAAAAAAAAAAAAAGGGAAAAAAAAAACCGAAAAAAAAAAAAAAAAAAAAACCATCAACTCATCTCCGAGGAACAATGTCACGATCTGTTAAATTCGCCAACGGGTTCCGGATCACATCGCCGCGGCACTAATCATGCACGATCAGAGGATTAGAGTACGAAATTAAGCCCTAAATCCTGGCATCCTCTCTAAGTGGAACCCCGGCACAATACGGCATGGAGGAGGCAGAAACGGCGCTCTCATACATATTGCGTTCCAGATCCACTTAATAGGAGAACTAGTTTGTGATGGGCTAGACTAGGCCACAAGATCCCAAGGATTTACTCCGCAGAGATGATTTCGGGCCTTGGAAAATGGAGCCCGAACGGTGACCTCGGCCGATCGCCCGCCAGAATCTACCGCAGGAAGCATGTAATCAATCCTACTACTTTAAGCGCGAAAGATCTACACTGCGCCTGGTCTGAGCTCCAGACCCCTGGGGGGTCCTTTCATGGTTCGCCACCGGGGGTCATGGACAAGGTTGTTGGGCGTCTACTATGTATGTTTTATGCATTGTATGCCACGTAGCGAACAGAACTGGCAACATCAATTGTTGGCTGAATGTAAGAGGGGATAGGTCAATAATTGGGCAATTTACAAAGTGTTGGGCTTCCAGCCTATAGATGGACATCATTCGGATGCAGACCTATCTCAGCTTCAAAGCCCAATATGCCTCATATGGACCATGGCAAGGGAAACCAAGTATACATAGTCACACGTCCTGACGTCTAACTTCGTACTCGGTGTTCTCCTTTGCAGCCAAGAGAAATCGTTAATACGTCGATTCGCAAGAAACTAATCTTTCGTGAACGCAGATGATTGCAGATCTCTTTACGAGTTTATTGCCCCTCTTGTCCAGAGTAAAAACAATACCTTCCAACTGTGGACTAGGTCCAAGCTATTGACTTTCGCGTCTCCGCATTTTAGGTGGAGTAAGGCTCGATGACTCATGCTGCTGAACTTTTTATAGCATTTCGCCCGCGAAACGTAAGCATTCGGCCGCATTCTACTAGTTGGATGGTGGATCTCATCTCGTTAGCCAACGGTCCCGATTGGCTGTATCGGCGACATGATGGTAATCACACCCACCGATCACCTTGAAATTGAGCCTGGGTCTGTGCATTCTGGTACTTTTGCCATCTTGAGATCGTTTGGTCTCGCCGATTATGAGTCTAGAGGTGGCATGTGGGAGAGGGGATAAAGTGAAGAAAAAAGTATGTCTCTCCATGACCAACAGGGCAAGAAACAAGAAGCTTTAGCTGTATAATAGTCTTTTTGCCTCGCTAGTTTCCAAGGGATTAGATTGGATGAGAAAACGATTGCCTTCTCCATACATGCTATCATGACGGATAACGATCGACTAGGATAAAGCTTTGGTCTCCAGGAGAACCTAGACCTTTTGATCAGGAGGGTGATATACCCCGTCCAGTAAGCTCGTCATCCAATCTTCCCCCTCCTTTTTTTTTCCACTGTGCACGTATACATAGAGTTTGAAAAACCGTTTAGATGATCCCGGAGCCTTAAGAGGTTATGCCTCCGCTTCAACTTCCGATCCCCTTTTCTCTTCTGTGGTACCCTCCAGACATGAGGTGTAGTCTCCACCCCATGCCTTCACTAATGCACCTCATCTCGATCAGTGGGTCCGGCTATTTGCCCGTCCGCTCGCGAGGTGTCAGGGTACTTGTGGTACCACGGGAAGACCATGGCTGGCCAATTCGTGAACACTCGAACTGTGCACAGCTTGCACCTACTGTACGTACTAAAATGTGTATGTATGTCGTAGGTACTCCACTGCCCCACTAAATGGGTCTATAAACCCAAGTTTCATGCTAGGCAGCAATTGATAGGATAGAAAGACTCGAAAAATAGTATTTGTCATTGCCCATGCCAGCCGCTGCAGGGGGTTTTCCTTAGTATCATTTAGGGACTTGTCTGGCGAACTACTAGTACAGTATCGCGGGATATGAACTAGGGACAATCGCATTCACACTTGCCTTTTAGAGGAGGCTCTTAACTATGAGTACGAAAGCACGAAAGTACAGATCTCGGTACTGTAGCTCGAGAAACACTACCACAATTACCTTAAACCCTTCATTCTATCCGTGAAAACAGCTGTTAGTATACTACGCCTTGTAGTATGGATCATGTATACTACATCTTGTTTACGGCATACTATTGGGCTCTACGTAGCACAGCTCAATCTTGCCCTACAGCATTCTCTTCTATGACGAGGACTGGCTTCTCCTTTTACCTTACTCAGTTACGGAGCATCATGATCGTCCCGGACAGGGAAGACGTCCGGTTTACTACGCACTAGGACAGGCACGAAAAATGGGTAGCACGAGCTAGGTCCTAGAAGCACGGGGGATCTTCGGAAGCTTTGCTACCCGCAAATGATTCAGTGAAGGCCGAGGAGGAATATGCCCAATCCAATCATCTACTAACTAGAAGATGGCTCGCTCAGTTGAGAGGTTACATCTCTGCTCGTATGCTGTTCCGAAGGGTGGATCGCCTCCCGCTCAATAGATCGAGATATGTATATTCGGCGCAGCTCGGCGGAAGAATGAGAGTACCGTACTCCGTACATTACATAATAGTACTGTCGTTGGGAGGGGGCCACGGGCTATGATGGAGCTGTAATTCCTAGCATCATATCCTGCCTATCATTGCCGTCTAAACAGAGTTTGTACGGCGCAAAAGAGCTGTGGCCTTTGCAAAACCCAAGGAAATGCGGTCACTAATCGACCACTACCGGGATTTGCGGGTTTAGAAATCCCATCTGCCTTGATAGACTTGTGTTCGTGCTAAATGCTCCGACAAGGAGACATTTTCGGCCGAAGTAACCGAAATTCAGATGACCTCTAGCAAGCTGCGGCCAAGCGCGAGCTAACGTCACGCTATGATCAAACAGGGGAGGCGGGTCAGGGTAATAGTACATACATACTATACAGAGTATGTCCTCACGAATTCATGTCCTGAGTCGAAACTAGTCTGAGCACAGTGACATCTCCCCCGTACGGAAGAAATGGTGCATTCTTAGTGCCTCGCCCTTTTGACTTCATCATAGGACTCTCTTCGTTCCCCGTGAATCCCACGAGTCTTGTAATCATGAACTATCACGTTGGTATATATCATTACTTGCCTAGCTACTCCGATCTTGCCCATCCCGCACTATCTCGTTGATACGAAACTAGCCTCGAAACGCGTGGTACTCTAGATGTAATTCCAGTGCGGGGATGGAACCGGGTGATACAGGCTTCACACCCCCTATTGGTGCCAATTCCGGACCCATTCAATCCAGAGATTCAAGTCAAATTCAACCAAACCGGTGTACTATGTAGCAATTCCATGTCGTCCAATGCATCATGACATCAATTTCACGTAGCGAAAATGATTCGAACAGCGCGGGGTTGGAAAACGAAAGGGAAAAAGCGCTTCCAGCCCATACAGAATCGATCTTGATCCATGGCACGAGGATCTACAATCACTATGCCAGACGATCCGCCATGAGTTCCCCTGTCTGCTATTAAATCGGTGAGGGGATCCACCAAGCGCAGCCAGGGCGAGAATTAACGGTCTACTAGTCTGTACAGGGCAGATGGCATCGGTCGATCCGAAACCTATTCAATCAAGAGGGCGGATCCCGGACGATACACGCTAGCCGCTCTGGTACAGGTTGACTGTGCCCGATGGCAGGTATCGTCGCCTCTGGAGCCAATTGTGATGCAGAATTCAGAGTTGGTTCTTCTCATGCATGTCGTATTACACGTGGTGGCTTCTTGAACAAGAAGGTGGAAAGAAGACAGAAGGCAAGTCTGCTGGTATGCGGTCTGCAGATCTACAGCTTTTTCCAATGCTTGCTTTTGCTGCGGCCTTTGCTGCGTGGGAATACAGAATAGGATTGGAACGTAGAGAAGAAATAGAAGACAACGGATGCATGATTCAGAGTTGGGCAATAATTGACCAGACTCAGCTCCAGGACTCCATAGCGTACCTACACTTGTAGGGTAGGCATTTTGTAATTGATTTTGGGACGTAGAGATGGATATTGACGAGCTTTTGGGCCTTTTCAAACTACTCTGCCTCCGGTCCCTCCAGGGATCTTCATCTAACCCTGAAAGAACTTCATTTCTCAGATAAAGAAGCGGTCAAAATGAAGTGTCTTGGTCACGGTGGCATTGGCGTTTACATCGCCCCATTCCTCTTCTCATTGAGGACAACTGAATTGACAGGGAAATATGGTAGAGATTTCACCAAGCGCAGCAAAATAACACTTGGCAGGCCCCCACAGCCGAGTACCCGTTAAATCAATGGGATATGACAGGTAGTGGATTTAGCTTGATAGGCTGAGATTCGAAAGTCGCATACCAAAATGTGAACGATGGTCCATCAACGTGACAGGGCTCCCCTGATACAGCGCACGGGCAGCTGAAATGAGGAATGAATTTTCATTAAAGAGAAAGAAATCTTGAGTGAATGGACCTTACTGGCTCAAACATTACCCACGAGGCTTGAGTTCCCTCGCCTTCGAGTACTTATACACGCGCCATTTGGACGTCGAGGCCTCTGATTTGTCGTCAATACGGCGACCACTTTGAAGGTCTGACAGGATGTAGTTCTTTTATTCTGATTGACAAGAGCCAGGATATCATTCAATGTGTGCACTGACCGATAAAAATTCAAAGCAATTGCCCACAACACCGGCGGGTCCGTTCGAGAAGGCCTCTGCAAGGGAGATCCACACGATTCAATCTCTCCCCGATGAACTTACACTTCAGCACGAATCTTCAGGCTGGCGGGATGTATTATAATTGTTGAACCATGTTTCAATGAAATTCACATGGTAGACCCCGAGCCCGGGGACTTTGAGCCTATTCAGAGAGAGAGATGCGCTCAAGGTATTGAAAGGGATCAGGAATATGAACCAGAAGCAACGGTTCCCAAATTAGCCGGGCTCAGATGACCGTCGTGGCTGAACAGGGATTTGAGAGATCAGTCCCTGTTACTGGATATTCATTTTTAGATATTCTTTCTTCTCCTTTCCTGTGTCAATACCCCCAGGGATTCCTAAGCCTAGACTAGTCCTCTTCAGTTCTCTCGAGTCCTCTCCAGGAACAATACTCTCGACAGAGACTTGTATGCATGCATCACGGGAACGACCGTACGGGAGACCCTTGTCGTAAATCGAGTTCGTCTTTGGTAAGAGGGGAAAACTGACAGGGTTATAGATGTTGAAGTCCGGGTTGAACGATCTGAGCCCAACACAACATCCTCCCCGGAAGTCGCTCACTGGCTGAAGAGACGGTATTTGGGATGTTTATTTACTGGTAAAAGCGGCTAAGAAGAACAGTAGCCGTTTGCTAGGAGAAATTTGAAGTAGAATAGTCGGAATATCTGTCGGCTAGATAGTTTTACCATGTTGGACGCTTAAACTAGTTCGTGACCACTGGCGGGCCACTGCAGGTCCCCAACTGTAAGGGGTGGAGTGCTGACAGGCACCGAAGAAGAGCAACTCTTCCTCTCCCTCTCCCTCTTCCTCTTCTCCAGATAAGCTCGGCGAGCAGGATCCTCTTCCCTGACAGTATCGGGGACCACATATGCATTCCCCTGTTCCTGTGGCCACACTGCATCTTTGACCCTTGCAAACCACATGGCAACAACATCGACCCCTGCCACCACGAACGACGGGGCTGCGTACTGAAATGAACAAAGGAAATCCATACGGCATGGTTCTACAGGGATCAAAAAACGTGGTCGGGCGCAGATGTGCATGGTACTAGAAGTCATGGTTGACCTCGAACGGACCCCTGAGATTCGACCATTCATCTTCCAAACTCACCGCAATCCTTGCTCGTTCCTCAGTTGGCAAAACCGGAGATAATAACAAAGACATCCAAGTCGATTCCGAGCAGAGCAGGGGACTACTATGTATGTAGACATTTTCAAGGGGGAGAAGAGGGGCTGCAGGGGCTGTAGCAATGATCTACCCCAGCCTATGCGATAATGCGAGATATAGTATAAGCTGCTTAGATGGCAAAAAAAAATGCCATATACCCATTGCTCAAGTTGCGGGGAGGCAATAATCATCTTGGGGGAAGGGCGGGGGAAGAAAGGTGGATTGACATTGTTGAATATGATCAAGTCTTGCTTTTATGGTACTCGTATAACTAGCCAGCTAGAATCACCCGTCAAGGCCATTCTGATAGTGAATCTTGAGGCTTGGCGTGTAAGGCTAGGAGTTCTCGCAACCACATTGGCAGAGCTTAAACTAGTCCAAAATCTGGATGATGGTTGACGGAAGAACAGAGTAACGAATGGTGACAGCTAACAGAAAATCACGGCACGGGGCGCAGGTCGAAAATTGTCGGGGCGATCCCCCCCCCCAAAACACCAACACGCCAGGAGTGGACGTGGATGGTCCATGAAGAAGCAGCGTCGATGGTTTGTCCGCTCTTCGAACTGCCCGGATTAGGCGAAACCGCCAAGCCACTAGTACCCAAAAAAGTCAAGCGTAGTTTGACAAATCAAGCCCGCAAGTGGCGCTGCGCTGGACGAAATCGGCCGAACTGGAAATTTACTGATGCACATCGAACCTCCTCCACCTCCTCCACCTTTTTTTTGAGACCCACGTCGATCAGGAGGATCGCGCGTCTCCACATTCATAGCCGAGATAGACGGGATGTTTCCGGCCCCACTTGGCGGATGACTCTCTCCCCGAACGTTGGCCTCCTCTTTTTGTGATGGGTTAGGCAAGATATTCTCTGGACCTCTCGCAAAAAGGCACCATCCATATATTGGAGAAAACCATGGTTGAGAAGAGGGATGTATAGGGAGAGGAAGTGCGAGAGAGTCGGACATGCTCGTCAGCTGTTACTCTACAAGTCGTCAATTTGGACCGTTATTTTGGTCCGGGGGACGACTGATCAATCATGTCAACCTAAGGAATCTATGGTTAAGCCCCTCGTAGGGATCATGATTAACTGTGCCTTGAAAAAGGGCTGTCCCTATGAGTGGCCGCTATCAAGAACGCGCGCCTCCGGAGACTAATTCTGTCTGGGCTTTAATACAGTATCATATTACGAACTTCTTCCTATAGATACCTGATATTCTTTCCAATGTCGTGCAGGCTGAGGAATTTTTGGATAACTATCATTGGTCTATCTTCAATCCTTTACCGAATCATTCCAATGCTGTCCCCGTCGGACTAATTGGACTAACCATGCAGTCGAGATCATGGAGAGTTTCCAGCCAAAATTCCAAATGAGGATAGAGGGAAATTATAGTTTTCTTTGCCCTGTCTTTATTAATTCAATTGAAGAAGCTCGGGAGCTCTTCAATCGCATAGCAATCCAATAGAAAACAACAGACTGAAGAATGATACTGAAAATCCGTGGGCAGGGCTTTCGACCCATAACCCCATTAGGATACTTGCAGTATTATTCTGTCGCTGGCCCTTGACCGTGATTGCTTTTTTTTCATTTTTTTTCATACTGTCAAACCCACTCTGGCATCTCTCCATTACCCACTAAATCTATCCACCTCCCCAGTCATACTCGTAGATCGGTGAAATACCATATATGTGAATATTACCAGAGCAGACCTCGAATGCTTCGCTTCGCTTGAGTAGGACCCCGGCCTTCATCGACCCCTCCCTTGAATCACTATCCGACCTATGGTACTGCTAGAAGCTCTGAACAAGCGCCGGTCATCATCACTTTTTTCCTAAAAAGGCTTTCTGACTTTCTCTACATATCAATTCACTTGTTCTATTCCTTTTCTTCTCTATCGTTAATACTTTTTTTCTCAGATAGTCAACCTTAACCAGCGTTCATTCACTCGGATCCCCGTACTCCAGCTCAATTAATCTATAATAAGATAGTGAGCTACTGTATTCTCATGCCTACTAGTACAACAATTCTCTGTTCGAATCCTTTCTCTCCTTCTATGAGAGTGCCCGAAAGCCCCCACAATTGAGGCAATGTCCTTTCTATCGTCACCATAATTAGTACAAAGCGCAAGCCTTAGCATGAAGCATGGATGGTGAGGCCGTGCCCATCGGGGGGAGCATGGGATACATCTTAGAAGAGGAAAATAAAATAAAAGCCAAAGAGCATAAAAATATGAAGGACGGAGCGAATCATGAGGGGAATGGAGAAAAAGGCAACCAATTGTAAAAAACGGCTGAATGGTTATTCCAACTTGAAAGGTCAAAGAAGTGCCACCTGCGCAAATACAAGCCCCTCCGACTGCTTACCGAATGGAGTCAAGCGTGAACTAGGAATAAAGAGGCGAAAAAAAAATCATAAATTAAAAAAGAAAAAAAGAAAAAGGCAGAAATTCCGATATTGATGAAATTAAAAATAAAATAAAAGATAGACACCAAATTGAAAAAAAAAAATTAAAATAAAATAAAATATAAAATATAAAATATAAAATAAAATAAAATAAACCACATTAGATTATGCCCAGACAAAATAGATCCACGCCATCGTATTGTACCAAAAGACACTCTTCGTGAGTCCGTTTCAGCCTCTCTGGCGGGTGTTTGCAAGTATAAACGAGCTTCTGCCGTATCACGCATTTAGACCCTCCTCTTCGCTACTCTCTCCACCGTCTTCTACTTATTCCTCCTCCTTCTCTATCCTCTACTTCTTTTTGTCTTTGCAGACAACCTTGGTTTTCTTATTTATTCACTGGCCCCGCCTGGTGGACCTCCATCCTCTTGGGAGTATAACCTGCTTCTTCTTTACTCCATACATTTCTCTTTGGCTCCTCCTCCTCGGGTATCTTCCCGTTCATTGTTGGACCTTTAACACCTGCTTGTCTCACTTGGATCTTCATCTTCCCGGTCTTTTCTGAAAACGTGGTGACCCCTTTCACGTCAAATGCGAGACCGCTTGTTAAGGTCGGACAACATCAACGCAAGCTTCCATCTTCCCTCTTCTTCTTCTTCTTTCCTCTTTCTAGAAGCTTTCCCTTGAAATTCTCCCATCCTTTCTACTGGTGAGCTATCTTTTGAATCGGCCTGGCTCCATATTCCCGGATATCTCCATCAGACTCTCCATCTCCTTCGTGGAATCTCTATTTCGATTCCATTGTTGATTTTCCATCCACCTCTACAACACCCAGATCATGAGCAACATCAAGATGCCTGGTGAATTGCCTCCCTCACCACCCACTTCTTCAGAAGGGGAGATTTGCCCTCCGCGATTCCCCCCTTCATACGGCCTTATTGACAGTAGCCTGGACCAATTCCACATGGCGAGCGAATTTCATCAGGGCACACCACCCCCTCAGATGGTGAGTTTCATGCCTGGCTATCTTTGCATAGCGCACCACATATTTGATGGATTTTCTTTCTGATGACCAAAAAGGTCTATGCTTCTCCTCCCCATCACTACTATCCAAATATTCCCACATCACATCCGGTAAGTTTTCTCCCCCCTTCAGTATAAACAACTTTTTCAGGACTAACGAGCTTGCTTGAAAAATATAGATCTCAATAATTCCTGGTCAGCAGGCTACTACTCCTTCTATGATGCCAGTTGATCTTCCCCTGAGAGTTCAATCTGCTTCGCCTTCTTATTCACCATCTCAAAGCCGCAAGGCCGCTTCTAAAAGCAAGGCCAAGGCGAGTCGATCCCCAAAAGATAGACGCGGTCGAGGCCAAAGAAATAGTGCAAGTGGATCGAAGACAAAGCCCAAGGTCTTTCTACCAGGCCCTTTGTCCGTAATTGCTGCACATCTTCATGATGTTCCAGTTCTTGACACGGAAAGTTTTGTGAACCGGCCGGCATCGGCACGAATTCAAGAAGCCAAAATGAAGGGTTCCAGCAATAAAAAGCCAATCGGTCGCCCTATGAATGGCTTTATGCTCTACCGAAAGGCCTACTCCGCGCGATGTAAGGCATATTTGGATGTAGAAAACCACCAAAATGTCTCCGTCGGCATCGGTCAAAGCTGGCACAAAGAAAGCGAGGAATTCAGAGAACAGTTCAACGCCTGGTCAAAAATTGAACGAGTTAATCACGCGATTGCATTTCCTGAATATAAGTTTCAACCGAAAAAGGAATCTACCGCGACACGACGACCAGAGCTTACTCCTCCACATAGCCCTGGTAACTGGGATGATTTCGGAGACTCTGATTTCCCATACGCCTCACCACCGATGCATCGACGTACACAAAGCCTTGAGTTTTCCAGTCGATCTTCAAGTCCCTTTGATGACTACAGTACATCTTTAGCTCAAAGCTTTGATACGACATGGACTAATGCTACGAGCTTCCCATCCCAAAGTCTCCCAGACAACATGTCCACCATACATCCCAGTCTGCTGCAGCCTACTTTCGGTGATGGACAATACGGAGCTCATGGAGTGCATGGCTCTCCAAGCGAAATGTCTAGTGGGCTGAATGGAATCCCTGGTGGTAACCATGAAGATCTCTATCAATCTTCTCAACCTCTACCACCCTCAATTGGCAGCGGACATATGGATCCGCAACTGCTGCAGTACCCTCAGGATCATCAAAACAGTTCAGATCACAGCTTTATGACCTCTTCTCATCTATACCCAATGGGCTTCGAAGAGGAGAATTACATGGGCACCACTCACATGCCTTCCAGTCACTCTAGCCCGTCAATGTACCATGGACCGCCAGAAATGGAAGCCCCAACTTGGGACTACGCTAGTCATTCGCCCTCTGCAACGGTCTTCAAAGAAGAGCCTTTTGCATGATTCAGAATGACTCATGAGGTCATACCCATGTCTACTGAAATGAATAACTTAATGAGGCTACTCAAAGTTCACGTTCCGATTAAGTCATGTTTGGGCGGGATTTTGAATTGTGCCATTGAGCTTTGTGAAGCGACGCTCAAAATAGAGCTTGGAGTTTGGGCGCTTTGGTGCCATGATTCATGTGTCTTTCTTTGATATCTCCAATCTCTTTTATTTTCTTATTCTTTTTCTTATATGTCTTTTGTCCGTTCAAGTTAAGTTAGTTTGTATCTTTTCAGGATTAAGAAAGTGTATTCCTTTCCTCTCTCCAACCCTTCCTGATTTTCTTACTTTGAATTTATCTCTCTTCTCTATGTATACCCCCGTCTGAAGTCATCGGGCTCAAGTTTCGGCGATGCACCCTGTCAACGTGTATTTTCTTAGAGTTCTGAATGCGGGATTCGATTTCTTGGTTTTGATCAGATGTTTGGCTTTTGGTCTTCTGCGTTTTTAGATCTCTATTATTCCAATATGTTGGTGGGGCTCTGTATGTCTTGGTTTTTAATGCACGGGCAAGCTGAATTTATTCTCTCATTTCGGTGAACATTGAGAGTGTTAGCTTGTGTATGCTTCGAAGGAGAAAACACAGAAAGTACAAAAAAAGAATCAAAATAAAAGTGGCTTTGTCATCTATTCAAATTTTTGTAGAGCTTTTCTTGCGCTAACTTATGATTGTCGATTGACCTTCAATCAATACCGTGGTCATAAAGTCCAGTAAATGCATACTTGTGATTTGTAACCATGCTATTGAATGATTTGAATGAACATTGGTAGAACGATGGACCGCCTTTGGACATATGCACCTGGGCCTAATCATTCGATTGAGTACTGTTTGATCGAAAAATTGTCCGTAGCAAAAGCCCCTTTGTTGTGATAGTTAGGTTGGCCTTGAGACATTGAATGGTGTGATCATCAACCCAGCATTACTCTTTATGAACCGGTCTGATAGTAGCAATGGCGGTTGACAAAGAAAGAATTAATCTGCAAAACACTTTTCATGCATCCTCTATCAACATTAAAATGAAAAAGTATCGAATTATAACGCAATTATCACAATATAAAGAACATCTCATGTCTTACAGATCTGCACCTTGCCCTAAGTCGACCAAAACAGCTCACCGCCTTCAGTCTACCCCACCGCCCACAGCCTGCTGAAGCAACCAGACGGTATCGTTCTGGTCGACATTACCCTAGGATACATTCTCTCGAGCCTTGCATTTCTGCAATCGCATTCTATCGGAAACCATACCAGTGGTCTTAAACGGCAATAGAGATACCTGGATCATCCTTCGCAAACACCTCGAGCCACTTCGTTCCTCCGACATTCCGCCCCGCATCCCTCCTCTCGAATTTAAAGCCATCACAATCAACAACCAATCTCCCCTTCAAACAAGATGTCGATCCCCAATGAAGCACTGCAGAAGGTAAGCAATTGGCAAATTCGAGTTGGTCGGAACCCAGTAGCCACTCGACCAGCATGGATGGGCCCAACCCAATTCAGTTGCTAACAAACGCCATAGCTCCTGCAAGAAATTGAGACGCGCGCCCTTGCTTCGCAACAGCAAATCGGTATTACCAAAGCACAGATGACCGCCAGGCAACGTGATATTCGTATGCTGCAGCTTACCTCAAAAGAATTGTCGGAATTACCTTCTGAAACTCCGGTATACGAAGGTGTTGGAAAGATGTATGTTTTCTGCCTTTTATCTGCGTCGTCTGGAGATCCGTTAGTAGATCTCATCTGGCTACTTGCCTTTGATTCCTTTTTTTTTTTTAATCTCTGCCAAATACTGACCCTTCGTGTCTAGGTTCGTCAACGTTCCCATCGATTCCGTCAACAAGCGCCTCACTCGTGAAAGCTCGGAAGCGTCTACCGAAATCACCAATCTGGAAAAGAAGCTGGAATACCATGAGACTACGCACAGGACCAGTCGCGACAATTTGGAGCAGATTCTTAAGTCCGGAGGCAAGGCATGAAGCACTCACGGAAGACGATAACCAGGCTTTTTACGGCCCTGCATCAACGGGGGTGTCCGATTGGAATGAGCATTGAATACACATGGGTGACCAATTTCAACACGTACTTCTGGTATCCTTTGGACAACGCCGATGGTGATCACTTTATGTGTCGGCCCCAATGTGATTCTATGAGCTTAGTAACAACGCACCCAAAGAAGATAAAGGCCAGGCAACATGTGTCTATTGGATATGGGACGAGCAGGAGGTAAAATTCACACCTCTTTACGATTGGTATTTCACCACTTCCTGAGAAAGGGAACGGTAAGCTCTATACTGGCGACATGGATACCCGGGAGTTTTCTAAATCTATTTTATGCACGATGAAAATACATAAATCAAGACCGAAACCGTGATAGGACTTATTCTATGCAAGTCCCAGTGTAATAAATACTTGGCATACTCTTATTCCCCTCTATTGTTCTCTTTTGTCCCTCTCTTCGTCAGTATCAATATCGACAGCCTGGTGGGGCTGAACGGAGTCTACCCGCATGTGGTATGTCCGCACACAAGGTTCTTTGGCACATTCCAACGTTTACAAATAGAATTGTTCTAGAATTGCTGCTCTAGTAAAGAATAAAAGAACCAGAACAATAGAAGATATCATACTGCTTCTACAAAGAAGCTTCCGTAACCCGGACCTTAGCCACACCAATAGGCAGTAACTAACTATTTGAGGCATGAAGAACGTACAACAACAAATGAAAGGTATCTCTTCTATTAAGTAGTAGATCATCCATTACTAGCGTGTGCTATGTAATCCCTCTTCATACCGCAAGCATGTACCAGGGCAAGCAGTGACAGCCCTATCACCATGAAAGCCCTAACTGGAAGGCTTGTCAAAATGGGGCACACTCCCTAGTCACACCCTTGTGTTGTTGGTCAACGCCATTGGCGTCATTCTTGCGTTCTAGCTGCTGAAGACCTACAGTACGCTCGTCTACAACCAATAACAACACATGTTAATGGAACTACATATGGGTTTAAATTAAATATGACGTCGCACGGCATAATTAACCATCCCGGATCCTTGTCATTATGTCGGGTTCTGTAGACCGCTATCTCTCTGTTGTGAAGATACTAACGACGAAGCCCGGATTTTTGAGAGATTGGTCATTCAAGGTCTCATAGTAATGGGCTATCTTGATCAAAAGCAGATTGTGAGGATTGTCGACTTGTAGAAGTGACGGTGGTACGAGTAGTACCTCTATCGAATCAGACAATTTCTCGAAGCAGTTGTTTGACGGCAAGCGAGTACTTATCTCAATATGGTCTCTCTAAAAAGGTAGACATTCTTTACGGGTCACGGTCACTACGACTGTTCTTTCAAATAAGATAAGTTAGTTCCCAATAAACTGGAATCTGTAATTTGGGGTGCCCATGAAACCCAACATGATATTCACGGCGGTACCAACTTTGTTCAGATCGATAAATTGGTCCTGGATATCTCGCTCTCCTAGAGCATATGTGGGAACTCAGAAGCAGCCACTGCTGCTGCTGAGTTCTCACATATATACGTCTGGGCGCACCACGCATGTACCGCCTAGACCTCAAGGTCCTTGTCAACAGCGGCAGCATGTTTCACATCATCTACGCTAGTGAAGTGCTCGAATTTAGCATTCCATACAAGCATGTTTGATGAACCTCAAGCCGCGCGCGAAACGGACTGTAGCGCGAGTCGCATCTTGACCCCGAATGGGGTTGTACCGATGGGATCAGGATCGGCATGATCTGCTGCATCTTGCATTGAGTGTGGATGAGAGCATCACATCACGCAGGTATTTGTCTCTGCGTGGGGTGTCTCAACTCGTGCAGTCTTTGCGCGTACCTGAAATGACTGGCGTCGGGCAGCGCAGTGCAGCGGTGCAGAAATGGCGAGCCGTGGGGCCGACGTTTATCTGTCGTGGGGGCGGAAGTGGTGGAATGTGTGTGTGTGTGTGTGCGGTGATTGCGAGGAATTCGAGGTCGGGGGATGAGATGACAGCTGAGATATGCACATGCATGATAAACTACATATGTACATACTGTATGTATGTAATTAGTGATCACAATTCACGAGTCATCCGAATTTCTACCAATTCTTTTGAAGTATCGAAAAGAGTCACGCGTGCCTTGGGTCATACACGGGAACACCCGACCGCGTCCCTTGGTTATATCCTTCCATCATGCTATTTTGACACTCTTTTGATACTATTTTGATATTCTTAGTATAGTATTCTCATGCAGGATTTACATAGTACATCAGCGCCTAAGGGTTGATGGGTGTTTCACATTGTGTACCCGAAAGATTGGCAGAGATTTTGTTCAGTGATTGGGAGAAAATTAACCCAACCGGATAAGCGTTGAGTGGCACATCAGACATACTGTAAAGTTGGGAATTTGCAATAGACAAGGGCTTGAGTAAAACCTCAGAATGAAAAGAATAGAATCAATCTGTAACACACGATGGACGCCCAAAAGTGGAGCCCCGCGGCCCTGCAGGGTGGCTGGAGGCGATGATGTTATGGCCCGAAACTGGGAGAGAGTGTGTATTGTGTGTACTCCGTAGATAGATAGAAGAGAAAAGAGAAGAGTATAGTATAATAGTATAATAGTATAATGGTATAATAGTATAATAGTATAATAGTATAGTAGTATACATAGTAGTAGTCTATGTCTTGTGAATATCTACATCTACATATACAGTACATCTACTCCGTACTATTATGATGAATGTATTTGTATCAAGCGGGGCATCAACGATCTGACATGAGGCTGAACACTTCCATGATTTGCTGTAGAATTGTCCATTTCCATTGGTTCTGCTTCATCTTCTTCTCTTCTTTTCTCTGCCTCCTCCGTAATCACCAATTTCAGCTCCGAATTAAAAAGCACTTCCACTTCTTTCCCCAGCCCCTCTTCTTCTCTTCTTCTTTTCCTCTTCTCTTCCACACTACGAAGTACACTTTTTGGTCTTCCCCTCTGTCGATCCATTCGTATTCCCTGTTGCTCTCCCTATTTTGTCCCCATTTTTATTTTTTATTTTCCTTCTTCAATCTCACCCTTGAGTTTTCTTTTATTTTTTATTTTTTATTGTGCCGAGTCTTCCCCCTCCCCCACCTTTTCACTCCAAAAGTACTCCCGCGTGCTGGGGTGCTTGGACCGCTTATAATTATCACCAGCACATTACACTACCGCCACCTGAGATTGTTCTTCTTCTTCTTCTTTTGAACATTCTACATAGTATAAGGAAGTCCTCCGATATACACCCCAAAATGCCGCCGGAAATCTACTTCGAATCCGACGAGTCGGACTTCTCTGAGACCGATGTCTCCATCACTGGCCGTAAGGGCCGCACTTCTGTTCGCCGGCGTTCTATCTCCCGCCACCGCCGCCCGGAGGTTGCTTCAGCAGCTTTCCTCCAGCCTTCCTCACATCACACTCGAGTCTACCGTTCCGCCTCGACTGGTGGTGGTCGTCGCCGTGAGCGCGAGTCCACCCCCGCCGTCATGATCGTGAACGAGCAAGCCCAACGCTCGAATAATGCTAGTAGCAGTAAACCAAAGATGAAGCAGACCAAGATTGTCGACGACTACGATGAAGAAGAGGACTTTCATCGATCTCGTCGTCGCGCTGCTACTGGCGTCTCGCGGGAGGCTTCTCCGTTACACAGGGATTACGAACTCGTCATGGGCCAACGTCTCCTCGAGCGCAACGATAACCGCCAGGACCTGGAACTCTTCAAGCAGCAGCAAGAGATCGAGCGACTAGAGCGGGAACTGGAAAGACATCGTGAACGTGCTGAACCTGTGCGTGATCCTCGTGAGGTACGTCATCTGCGTGATGAGGAGGAGTGGTATGAAGAGGAGATCAGCGAGCGTTTGCGCAAACTGGAACGACAGGAGCGCAAGGCACGCAATGAAGAAGAGCAGCGCAAGGCGAATGCGCAGTGGCGTCTCAAGAAATTTGAAGAAGAGACTCGCATGGAAGAAGAACGACGCAAAGCCGATGCACAGTGGCGCTTGAAGAAATTCGAAGAAGAAACTCATAATGCGGAGGAGCGTCGCAAGGCGGAACATGAATGGCGTCTCAAGAGATTCGAGGAGGCCGAGAAGGAGGCTGCTGATAAAAAGGAGCTGAAGCAGAGGATTGAGGAGCAGAAGCTCAAGGAGATGGCTCGCGAAAAGGAGGAGCGAGAAGAACGAGAAAAACTGAAGCAAGAGATCCTTGAGGAAGAGGCTCGTGCAGCACGTGAGGCACAAGAGAAGAAAGCCAAGGAGATGGCCATGAAGAAGGCTGCAGTCGAGGAATGGAAGATCGAACAGGAGAAAGCTAAGCAAAAGGCGAAGGAGGAGCAAGAAAGGAGGGATAAGGAATTCCGGGATCGTCTGCGTCATGAGTTTGGGTATAGCGAGGAGGAGATTGAGAAGATCTTGAAGAAGGATAAGAAAGGGGAGCACAAACATGAGGAGCACAAGGAGCATCATGAGCATAAGAAACTCGAAGAGCACAAACATGTCGAGGAGACTAAGACCACCTGGATCAAGGTATGCATTCTACCTTTGTGCCAATAACTGAAATGGCCAGCTAACCCTAACATCAACTAGGTACACCGTAAACACCTTCTTCCTGAAACTTTGATGGCATATAATCTCCCATGGGACTGGGATGAGGTAGGCAACCATACCCTGACCAGACATGTCACTTTTCTCTTTCAAGTACTAATCTTCTACTTGTATAGCGTGATACCAACTATATTATCATTAAGAAGTGGATCACGGAGGACTTCCAAGAAGAACTCTTCGCGCACTCCCGCCGCATTCGCGAGGGCAAGGTCATTGCTCAGACCTCCAGCTCTACCACCGAACTCAAAATCAACGACCGAAACAAGGACAAGATGTACTTGGTACGAAAGAAGAGCCCCGGTCGACGGCTACGTATTTTCGCTTAATCGAGCCACCTAAATTCGTCTGGTCTGCAATTTCAAGTTAATGGTATATGTCAGTTTTGATCGCGATCAAAGTATCATCAATTTCTACCTGAAATGTCGTTCATTTTCCATTTGCTTTTGCGTTACGCCGCTTTCTGTTACGAGACCCAGACAACCTGCTTTTGACTTTGTTGTTGCTTTATTTCGCTGAGTTGAGATTCTTGATACTGGCTGCCATTACCGTGAGACAGTAACGAGACATGAGTTGATGACCCCTGTGATTTTTCTTTTGATGGCTTTCTTTGTGTTTCATTTCAATCGCATTATACGCCACTCTGTTCTATACATTCAAACATTCTTCTACATATATGCTGCCGGCTATTCCAAGTCCGAGCGTTGTAGATTTCAGCGTCATTCACCCTTTCCCCGGAAGTCAGACGTTGATCAATTCAATATCAACCAAATTCAAACAAAGAGGAAGGGCGATGGCTGGAAGAAAGAAACAGATATCGAAAAAAAAAAAAAAAAAAAAAAAAAAAAAAAAAAAAAAACCTTTAAAAAAAAAAAAAAAAAAAAAAAGTGATGTTTTAAAAAAAAAAAAAAGATTTA
>Ga0102593_1000347_pt1 | contig 91209 bp, 90 predicted proteins | sample AraplaCol_mMS_r2_2_FD_76862 | JGI IMG/M metagenome (GOLD analysis project Ga0102593, IMG submission 76862) | Arabidopsis root microbial communities from North Carolina, USA - plate scrape MF_Col_mMS_r2 (SPADES assembly) (version 2) | ecosystem: Host-associated > Plants > Roots > Endosphere...
CCACGCGTTACTCACCCGTCTGCCGCTCCCCTTGCGGGGCGCTCGACTTGCATGTGTTAAGCCTGCCGCCAGCGTTCGTTCTGAGCCAGGATCAAACTCTCATGTTGAGAATTCAATCATTGGCATTTACGTCACGTTCTGAATCGACGAGAACTTCACACCTGTTTTCCAAACGATCAGCCGAAACCAACCGTCAAAAACCAGTGTAACTTCTCTTGATAAACGTGACCGCCAAAGTCTCTTTCAAAGAACCAGCATCGCTGCCAGTCCCGCAAGCTCCGCCGCCCACGTTTCTCTTTCTTCTCATCTTCAATTGTCAAATAACTGACGACACCAAGCCGTCACAAAATCAATCGCTCCAAACTTCCGCTCGAAGCTCAAACCAGCAAAACAGCCAATCCGCTTGATTTTCTCTAGAACGAAGCCATCCGTCGCCAGCAGCGCCGCCGCCCTCGTTCAGTGACGCGGCTTATACGGCCATCCCTCCCAAACAGTCAACAGCGCAAATCCAAGTTTTTTGACATTTTTGTAACAGGTTGATTCGGTTGAGGAATTCTCGGGGAATTTATGCACAGTTCAAGCCCTCCCCTGCTCCTCACGGCGCACCGCCGTCGAAAATCTTTATCAGCTGGTCAAAAAATCGGTTTCTGGACCCTTTGGAAGGGCAATAAAGACCCGGAACCTATTAGAATGGCCGAATAAAGCGCCTCGCCGGTCCCTAATGGAAGCGCGGAACCTAATCGCCGCTGCGGTGTTCTTTCCAGATTGCAAGAAAGGAGACCATGATGGCAGCCAATACCGATGACATCCGCTCGTCCGTCAGCAAGGACATCGCCGCCCTCCAGCAGGAGGTCTCGCGCCTGCAGAAGATGATTTCGGCCCAGGGCACCGAAGCCTATTACGAAGTGCGCGATCGCGCCGGCAAGGTCTATGAAGACGCCCTGCCCCGCGCCAAGAACGCCGTTGCCCATATCCGCGCCGAAGGAAAGGCCGCCGCAGGCGCCGCCCGCGAACATCCGGCCGCCACGACCACGGCGCTGGCGCTCGTCGGCGCGCTCGGCTTCCTCGCCGGATATCTCGTCAGCGGCCAGCAGCAACCGCCGCAGCGCAACTGGTGGCGCTGATACCGCGACGCACAATAATTATGACTTATTGCGGACCTTGGCGACCTTAAATTCGCCAAGGTCCGTAAATACTTAGGTCTTAGAAAAACCAATTTTTAATGCAAGGTATTAGATCATATAACGAGGGAGGACTAATCATGGAAAACCGGAAGACGAACTGTATCGTCGAGGTTAGCGTAAACGGCGTAAACGGCCGTCGCGCCATCGGCATCATGAACATGCAGCAGGCACTCGACCTGCCCGACATGGCGAGCCTGTCCTACACGCATCCCGATCCGGTCAAAGCGGCGGCCGGCATCACTGTCAGCCGTCAGGAGCTTGCAGGTTTCCTGGCCTATCATTGATTGCGGCCGATCATTGATACTGGCATGGCAGATCATGGGTTTTTGACCCTCTAATCCTTCGTCACGGCGCCCTTCGCGCCGATACCTATTCGTGCGCCCCCGCATATCCTCATTCTCTGAAATTCTCTGGATTTCTCCGGCCCACGCTGGCGCCATCCTTCCGTTCGTGCCAAGAACCTGCTCCATGAACGCTTCAAGGACAGCGCAGTGAGGGATCGGCGCCCCCCGCAGAAGTTGCGAGACCGCGCCAAGCCCGCCGCCGACAATGGCGGCAAGCGGGTGACCCTGCCCCGCGCGCTCTCCAAGCTCGGCTTCTGCTCGCGGACCCAGGCCGAACGGCTGATCGCCGAGGGCCGCGTCCTCGTCGATGGCCGCAAGATCACCGATACCAGCGCCTGGGTGGATATCGCCACGGCGAAGATCTCGGTCGACGGCACGGCGATCGCCGCCGAGGACAAGATCTATCTGATGCTGAACAAGCCGCGCGGCCTGGTGACCACCCGTCACGACCCCGAGGGGCGCCCAACCGTCTATGACTGTCTGAAGGATTTTGACGTTCCGCACCTGTCGCCGGTCGGCCGCCTCGACAAGGCAAGCGAGGGCCTGCTGCTCTTTACCAATGACACCAAGTTCGCCCAAACCCTGCTCGATCCGATCACCCATGTCGCCAAGACCTATCATGTGCAGGTCAACAGGATCATGGATGCAGAGCTGCTGGCCGAAATGACTTACGGCGTGCGCCACGACGGCGAGCTCCTGAAGGCGACCTCGGCGCGGCTGCTGCGCAACGGCGACCGCAATTCCTGGATCGAGGTCGAACTCGACGAGGGCCGCAACCGGCAGATCCGCCGCATGCTCGAAGCCCTCGATACCGAATGCCTGCGGCTGGTGCGCGTGGCGATCGGTGGCCTGGAACTCGGCGAGCTGCCGAAGGGCGCCGTCCGCGCCCTGACCGAAACGGAGCTCCGCGATCTCAAGCGGCGCACCGGCATGGAAAAGACAAGACGGGATTGAACGGCATATGGAGATCGCTCCCCACGACTTCTGGCAGGAACTCCACCCGCCCGGTACCTTCGAGACCGCTGGCGATTTCGCGCATTTCTATGTCGCCGAACTGGATGACGGCCGCCAGCTGCGCCTGCCGATCCGCGTTCTCGCCGATGGCGAACACGCTTTGGCGTCGCTGATCGTCAACCAGGCGAGCTTTGCCGTCCTCGATGCGCTGGCGACAGCGCTTGCCGCCAAGCTGCAGCAGTTCAAGCCGGACGTGATCGCCGGTCTGCCGACGCTCGGCCTGACGCTTGCGGCCGCCGTTGCCCAGAAGCTCGGCCATATCAGATATGTGCCGCTCGGCACCTCGCGCAAATTCTGGTACCGCGACGACCTCTCGGTCGCGCTTTCCTCGATCACCACGCCGGACCAGCAGAAGCGTCTCTATATAGACCCGCGCATGCTGCCTCTGCTCGAAGGGCGCCGTGTTGCACTTGTCGACGACGTCATTTCCAGCGGCACGTCGATCGTCTCCGGCCTCGGCCTGCTCGATCAGTGCGGCATCGAACCGGTTGCGATCGGCGCCGCCATGCTGCAATCCGGCCGCTGGCAGGGCAAGCTCGCCGCCGCCGGTGGCCAGTGGCTGGACCGCACCACCGGCGTTTTCGCCACCCCGATCCTCGAAAAGACCGCGGATGGCCGCTGGCGCGAACCGGCCGCATGAGCGCTGACCGCGCTCGGCCTCAAGCTGAGGATTGTGCGATCTTTCTTCCGCCTCTCTCTATACAGCCGCCGAGACGCCGCTACATTCGGCTGACGGTTGCAACGCGAGCCTGCCCATGAATGTCGAGCAAGCCTCCCTGCTGGTTCTCCTCGCGGCGATGCTCATTCTGTTTTCCCTCGATCGCTTCCGGATCGAGGTCGTGGCGATCGGCGGCCTTCTCGCCGGCTTCCTGCTGAAGCTCTATCCCGCCGATGCGGTCTTTTCCGGCTTCGCCAGCCCCGTCGTCATCACCGTCGTCGAAATCCTGCTGATCGTGCAGGTGCTGGCGCAGGCGAAGTTCTTCGATGGACTGGCGCAGCGGTTTCAATCGGCGAAATGGTCAAACCTTGCCGTCATCGCCTCACTGGCATCGATCACCGGCTTCATCTCCGTCTTCATGAACAATATCGGCGCCTTCGCCATCATGCTGCCGGCAACGCTGAGGGTCGGCACCGTGCTGCAGATCCCGCGCCGCCAGCTGGTGATCCCGATCTCATTCGCCGCCCTGCTTGGCGGGCTGGTGTCGCTGATCGGCACGCCGGCCAACCTGCTCGTCTCCGACGCGCTGACAAAGGCAACAGGTCAAGGCTTCCGCTTCTTCGACTTCGCCTATGCCGGCCTTCCAGTCGCGGCAGCCGGTATCCTGCTCATTTCCTTCCTCGTCACCCGCCTGTTCCCTGAAGCAGACGAGGAAATTTCCGGCCCGGCGCCCGCCACCCGACGCATCGTCGCCGAGCGCGAGATCCCGTTCTCCTCGCCGCTGATCGGAACACGCCTGTCGGACTGTCCTGACAGTTTCGGGCTGCAGCCGCATGCGCTGATCCGCGACGGCAGCTTCGTGTTCGGCAGTCTCGCCAAATCGGTGATCGAACCCGGCGACACCCTGCTTGCCGAAGGCGCCGACAGCGTGTTTTCCGATCTCGAAGCCGGCGGCGCTCTACTGGCGCCCGCGCATCCGAACGGGTTGCAGACCGATTTCGCCCGCATCGAGGCCGTCGTCATGCCGGAGAGCACGCTGATCGGCTCGCGCATCCGCTCGCTCGAAGTCTTCCGCAACCGGGGCATTGCCGTCACCGCGATCTCCATGCGCTCGCCGCGCATCGAAGGCCGCTTCGAGGATCTGCAACTGTCGATCGGCGATATCCTGGTGCTCGAAGGCACGCGCGACGCGATTGCCGAGGCGCTGGACGAATGCGAATGCCTGCCGCTCGCGACCCAGCCATCGGCGGGTAGCTCTAAGGGCTCCTGGTATCCTTTCGCGATCTTTGCCGCGGGTGTCTTGCTCCCCGCCTTCGGTATCCTCAGACCCGAGATCGCCTTCGCCATCGTGGTCTTTGCGCTGGCGGTCCCCCGCTTCCTCAACATCCGCCAGGCGATGGCCGACATCAACTGGCCGATCGTCATCATGCTTGCGGCGATGATCCCGATCGGTACCGCCGTTCAGACGACGGGAACCGCCGAAGTCGTGGCGCGATGGCTGAGCCTCGTGGTGCCGATCTCGATGCCGCTCGCCGGAATGGCGGTGCTGCTCTTCGTCGCCATGGCGCTGACGCCCTTCGTCAACAATGCGACGGTGGCGATCGTGCTCAGCCCGATCGCCATCGAATTCGCAGAAGCCGCGCATCATCCGCCCGCAGCCTACCTGATCGTCGTCGCGGCCGGCGCCTCGCTCGATTTCCTGACGCCCTTCGGCCACCACAACAATACGCTCGCCATGAGCATCGGCAGCTACAGGGTTTCGGATTTCCTGCGCGCCGGTGGCCCGCTGGCGCTGCTTGGATATATAATGACGGTGTTGATCGTCGCGGCCGTCTGGCTTTGAACGCCATTTGCTTGACATCGCCCGCAATGAAACTAGAGCAGGGATAAACCTCTCGACAAAGGAATGCTGAGCCCGTGCGAATCCTATCCGAAGCCCATTTCCCCGAATTGCCGAACTACTACCGCGGCAAGGTGCGCGAGAATTACGATCTTCCGGATGGCAGCCGCATCATCATCAGCACCGACCGCCTCAGCGCTTTCGACCGCATCCTCACCTGCATTCCCTACAAGGGCCAGGTGCTGACACAGACGGCGCGCTACTGGTTCGAGGCGACCAAGGATATCTGCCCGAACCACGTCATCGCCTATCCCGATCCGAATGTCGTCGTCGGCAAGCGTCTCGACATCCTGCCGGTTGAAGTGGTCGTGCGCGGCTATCTCGCCGGCACCACGGGAACCTCGATCCTCACTCTTTATAAGAAGGGCGAGCGCCAGATGTACGGCATCACGCTGCCCGACGGCATGCGCGACAACCAGATCCTGCCGACGCCGATCATCACCCCGACCAGCAAGGAATTCGATGGCGGTCACGACGCGCCGCTGACGCCTGCCGAGATCACTGGCCGCGGACTGCTGACGCAGGAGCAGTGGGACACGCTCTCGAAATACGCGCTGGCGCTTTTTGCCCGCGGCCAGGAAATGGCGGCCAAGCGCGGCCTCATCCTCGTCGATACCAAATATGAGTTCGGCACCGATGCCGATGGCAACATCATTCTCGCCGACGAGATTCATACGCCAGACAGCAGCCGCTACTGGCTGGCCGACAGCTATCAGGCCGCCTTCGAAAGCGGCGGACGCCCCGTCAGCTTCGACAAGGATTTCGTCCGCGCCTGGGTCGCCGATCGTTGCGATCCCTATAAGGACGAGCTCCCGGAAATCCCGGCCGACCTGATCGAGCAGACCTCCGCCGTTTATATCAAGGCTTTCGAAGCCATCACCGGCCAGGCCTTCATTGCCGATGACAGCGGCGAAACGCCTCTTGCCCGTGTGCGCCAGAATCTCGCGCCCTATTTCGCCTGACGATCGCCCGGCCGTACCCGCATTGCGTTTTGCACGCTTGCGGGTGCAGCCGCAGTCGCGTTAGCATTTCGGGAAATAAGGGGATGCCGGCAAAGACCGGCAGAGGGCTGAATGGCACGCAGGCCGAGACGGAAGGCCGAGGAAACGAGAGCCGACATCCTGTCGATGGCGGAGATCTTGTTTCGTCAACGCGGCTATGTGGCCGTGTCGATCGCCGATATCGCGACCGCGCTCGGCATGTCCCCCGCCAATATCTTCAAGCATTTTCATTCCAAGACGGCGCTGGTCGATGCCATCGCCGAAATTCACCTTGGCGCGGCGACCGAGCGCTTCGGCGCCGTCGATGGCGATCTGCCGGCCAAGGAGCAGCTGCAGCGCTTCGTCCTGCGCCTGCTCGATTCCCATCTGCAGGACATCCAGGATAACCCCTACATCTTCGAAATGGTGTTGACGACGATCCAGGCCAAGCTCGATGCCGGCACCCGCTACCGGGAGCGGATCGAACATCGTCTGGAGCAGATCATAAGGCAGGGTGTCGCCGCCGGAAGCTATAAATGCACCGATACCAGCCATGCGGCGGTGACCGTCGCCGACGTGCTGGCCTGCGTGCTCCATCCCGTGCTGATTGCCCGCGACGACAGGGACACGCTCGTTCACAAAGCACACGACATCGTCAGCTTTGTTGATGCCGCACTGCAAAATAGCGCTTGATAAGTGACGATTGCTGAATTACGTCACTTCAGAAAGCTTTTCTTAAATTCGGATGATGGCGTTTGATCCGGATCGCGTAGCGTCTTCCATGGCGCGTCCGGCTGTTTCCGGCTGATCCTCCAAATGCCTACCGCACCAGGGAATTCAGAATGATACGGCGTGCTCTCCTCCTCTCCACGGCTCTGGTCTTCGGCGGCTTCCTGGTCGCCTGCAGCGACAGCGGCAACAAGCAGGCGGGCGCAGCAGGCGCTGGCGCCGGTGCTGCCCAGCAGGCCGCACCCGTCGGCGTCGTCGCTCTGACCAAGGACAATTATCCTGTTACGACGATCCTTCCGGGCCGCGCCGAAGCCTATCAGACGGCCGATATCCGCCCGCAGGTCAGCGGCATCATCCGCGAGATCACCTTCCGCGAAGGCGGCGAAGTGAAGAAGGGCGACGTGCTCTACCAGATCGAGGATGCACCTTATGCAGCCGCGGTCGAACAGGCCAAGGCCGCGATCGCCAAGGCTGAGGCGAGCGTGCCGAGCGCCCAGAGCAACTTCGACCGCTACCAGCGCCTCGTCGGCAGCGGCGCGACGCAGATCGAATACGAAACCGCCAAAACGACGCTGCTGCAGGCTCAGGCGGAAGTCGAATCCGCCCGCGCGGCTCTGGCTTCGGCGCAGATCGATCTCGATCATACCAAGATCCTCGCCCCCTTCGACGGCATCATCGACCAGACCGCCTACAATATCGGTAACGTCGTCGCCGCCAACCAGACGACGGCGCTGACGACGGTACGCCAGCTCGACCCGATCTACATCTCGCTGACGGAATCGAGCACCAACCTGCTGCGAATTCGCGATGCCATGGCCGCAGGCGACATCAAGGACAAGGCGAATGTTGCCTTCCGGCTGATCCTCGAGAACGGCAAGGAATACAATCAGCAGGGCAAGCTCGACATGTCGAAGCAGATCGTCAGCGAGACGACCGGCACCTTCATCATCCGCGTGCTGTTCCCGAATCCCGATCGCGTCATCCTGCCCGGCATGTATGTCCGCGCCACGGTCGAGCTCGGCTCGGAGGACGCCTACGCGCTGCCGCAGCTGGCGACCAGCCGCGACGCCAACGGCCGCCTGACGGCGCAGTTCATTTCCGGCGACGGCAAGGTCGAGACCCGCGTCTTCGAAAATGCGACGCCCTCGAACAATTCGTGGCTCGTAAACCAGGGCGTCAAGGATGGCGACCAGCTGATCGTCAGCGGTCTGCAGTCGATCGCGCCCGGCATGCCGGTGAAGCCGGTTCCCATGAAAATCAATGAAAACGGTGTGGTCGTGGCTGCCGAACAGCCTGCGGCCGGTGACGCTCAGAAGCCCGCCGCGAAGTAAATCGCGACGCCTCTCACAGTGATCCAAGCCGCACAGGAATAAAACTGATGGCCAAGTTCTTCATCCGACGCCCGATCTTTGCGTGGGTCATCGCGATCACCATCATGCTCGCGGGTCTGCTCGGCATCTACACGCTGTCGATTTCGCAATATCCGGATATCGCTCCGACCACGGTGCGCATCAACGCCACCTATCGCGGCGCCAGCGCCGAAACCGTCGAGAAATCGGTGACGACGATCATCGAAAAGGGCATGACCGGTCTCGACGACCTGACCTACATGACCTCGACCTCGTCGACCGGTTCGGCCAGCATCTCGCTGACCTTTGGCAACAGCGTCGATGCCGACATCGCGCAGGTTCAGGTGCAGAACAAGCTGCAGCTGGTGCAGTCGCAGCTGCCGGGAGACGTCATCGACGCCGGCATCAGCGTGACGCGCTCGACATCGAGCATCCTGCTCGTGGGATCGCTGGTCTCGACCGACGGCAAGCGCTCGTCCGTCGATCTCGGCAACATCATCTCGAACTCGATCGAAGATCAGGTGCAGCGCCTCGAAGGCGTCGGCAGCATCAACATCTTCGGCTCGGGCTACGCCATGCGCGTCTGGCTCGATCCCTACAAGCTGCAGAAGTTCCAGCTGACCCCAAGCGACGTCACCTCGGCGATCGAGGCGCAGAACACCCAGGTCTCCGTCGGCTCGCTCGGCGCCCAGCCGACGACGCAGGGCCAGCAGCTGAACGTGACGATCACCGCCCAGAGCCAGCTGACCACGGTCGACGACTTCGAGCACATCATCCTGAAGGTCGAGAAGGACGGTTCGACGGTGCGCCTCAGCGACGTCGCCCGCATCGAGATCGGCCAGGAAAGCTATGGCGGAGCATCGCGCTATAACGGCCAGCCCTCTTCCGGCTTCGCCGTCAATCTGGCGATCGGCGCAAACGCTATCGATACCGCCGAGCGCGTCCGCGCCTCGCTGGATACGATCGGCCGCTCGCTGCCTGAAGGCGTCGAGATCACCTATCCCTACGACACCACGCCCTTCGTCGAGCTGTCTATCGAGAAGGTCATCCACACGCTAATCGAAGCGATCGTGCTGGTCTTCGTCGTGCTCCTGATATTCCTGCAGAACCTGCGCGCCACGCTAATCCCGACGATCGCGGTGCCCGTCGTGCTGCTCGGAACATTCGGCATCCTCGCGGCGGCCGGCTATTCGATCAACACGCTGACGATGTTTGCCATGGTTCTGGCAATCGGCCTGCTCGTTGACGACGCCATCGTCGTTGTCGAAAATGTCGAACGCATCATGTCGGAGGAAAAGCTCTCGCCGCTCGAAGCAACCGAGAAGTCGATGGGCGAAATCACCGGCGCCATCGTCGGCATCGCGCTCGTCCTGACCGCCGTCTTCATTCCGATGGCCTTCTTCGGCGGCTCGACCGGTATCATCTACCGTCAGTTTTCGATCACCATCGTTTCGGCGATGCTGCTCTCGGCGCTCGTCGCCATCGTGCTGACGCCGGCGCTCTGCGCCACGATGCTGAAGCCCGTCGACGGTCACAAGAAGAACCGCATCGGCGACTGGTTCAACCGCAACTTCACCCGCTCGACCAACGGCTATGTCCGCAGCATCGGCTATCTCCTGAAGCGGCCGATCCGCGTCATGTTCGTCTTCCTGCTGATCGGTGCCGGCTGCGCCTATCTCTTCGCACGCCTGCCGAGCTCCTTCCTGCCGCAGGAAGACCAGGGCGTGCTGCTGACCATCGTCACGACGCCGCCGGGCTCGACGACCCAGCAGACCCAGGCCGTCGTCGAGAAGGTCGAGAACTATTATCGTGAGAACGAGAAGGACGCGGTCGATTCCGTCTTCGGCGCCCTCGGCTTCGGCTTCAACGGCTCCGGCCAGAACAGCGCGATCGTCTTTACCAAGCTCAAGGACTTCTCGCTGCGTACCGACCCGAACCTGCATGCGCAGGCCGTCGTCAACCGCGCGCTGAAGAACTTCTTCGCGATCCGCGAAGCACAGGTCTTCGCCCTCCTGCCGCCGGCCATCCAGGGTCTCGGCGTCTCGAGCGGCTTCTCGATGTATCTGGTCGATACCGGCGGCCACGGCACGCAGGCGCTCGACGCCGCCTCGAAGCGGCTGATCCAGATGGGCAACAGCAGCGGCAAGGTCGTGGCTCTGCGCTCCAACAACAAGGAAGTCGAGCCGCAGATGAAGATCATCATCGACCAGGAGAAGATCGGTGCCATGGGCGTCGATATCGCCTCGGTCAATTCGATGCTGTCGATCATCTTCACCGGCCGCGACGTCAACGACTTCACGCTGAACGGCGAGATCAAGCCTGTCTACGTGCAGGGCGACGCGCCCTTCCGCATGCAGCCAAGCGATCTCGATCACTGGTATGCCCGCAATACGGCCGGCGAAATGGTCCCCTTCTCCGCCTTCACCAAGACGGAATGGGCGCAGGGCGCGCCGTCGCTCGCCCGCTTCAACGCCACAAGCGCCATCCCGCTCGACGGCGCCTCGGCGCCGGGCGTCAGCTCCGGTGACGCGATGAACGAGATGGAAGCGCTGACCGCGCAGCTTGGTGGCGGCTATACAGTGGCATGGCAGGGCATCTCCTATCAGGAGCGGCTCTCCGGCTCGCAGGCGCCGATGCTCTACGCGATCTCGGTCCTCGTCGTCTTCCTCTGCCTTGCAGCGCTCTATGAAAGCTGGTCGATCCCGTTCTCGGTCATCATGGCCGTGCCGGTCGGCGTGCTCGGCGCGCTTGCGGCGGCAACGCTCTTCGGCCAGGCGAACGACGTCTATTTCAAGGTCGGCCTGCTCACGACCATAGGATTGGCGGCGAAGAACGCGATTCTCATCGTCGAGTTCGCCAAGGACCGCATGGAGACCGGGATGGGCCTTTTAGAGGCGACTCTCGAAGCGGCAAGGCTGCGTCTGCGCCCGATCATCATGACCTCGCTCGCCTTCATCCTCGGCGTCGTGCCGCTGGCGATCGCGACCGGCGCAGGCTCGGCGGCGCAGAATGCCATCGGTATCGGCGTTCTCGGCGGCATGCTGGCGGCAACCGCACTCGGGATCTTCTTCGTTCCGTCCTTCTTCGTGGTCATCCGCCGGGTGTTTTCGCGGCGCAAAAATGAGGCGGGAGTGTGATAAAAATACACTGCCCGAACGCCAGACTCATTGCTACATTGCGGCCGACTGCTTCGGCATGGTGTATCTCGTTGGCACGGAGCGCGGCCGATTGCGAAGCATGATGCTTCGGACAAGAAATTTAGGACTTGGTCGAGTTACAGGAAGAACATTGCATGGTATCTCTTCGTTATGCCACACCGGCGTTGATGCTTTTGTTGGCGGGCTGCGTAAGCGGCCCGGATCATGTACCGCCGGAAATGCCGCTTCCTGCGAAGTTTGGCGAAGGCGGGGTCAAGAGCAATGGTGATGTTGCGACCGCCCAGTGGTGGACGGCCTATCGCGATCAGCAGCTGAACTCGCTGGTCTCCCAGGGCATCGGCCAGAACCTCGACGTGCTGCAGGCCCTCGAGCGTATCAACTCTGCTGAAGCTCAGGTCACCGTTGCCGGTGCAGGCGCCCTGCCGAGCCTCGTCGTCGGCGCCTCGCAGACCGTCAGCGGCCAGATGGGCAACCTGCGCAACCAGCATGGCGCCACCAACACCACGGCCGGTGAAGCCAATGTCTCCTGGCTGCTCGATCTCTTCGGCGAATACCGCCGTTCGAAGGAAAGCGCGCTGGCATCGCTGGATTCGGCTTACGCCACCGCCGACGTCGCAAAGCTGACCTTCCTCCAGGATCTGGTCAACAGCTACATCGACGCCCGCTACTACCAGGAGCGCATCGAACTCTCCAAGGGCGATCTGAAGTCTCGCCGCGAGACCTTCGATCTCACCAAGTTCCAGCTGGAAGCCGGTGCCGCCTCGCGCCTCGACGTCGTCCAGGCCGAAGGTCTGGTCCAGGCGACCCAGGCCGAAATCCCCGGTCTCGAAACCAGCTTCCGCGTTTCTGCTCACCACATCGCCACCCTGCTCGGCCTGCCGGCATCGTCGCTGATGGCCGAACTGCAGAAGGGCTCGCGCCAGCCGGTCTTCCGCGGCGGCCTGCAGGCCGGTATTCCGGCTGACCTGATCCGCAACCGTCCCGACATCCGCAAGGCCGAACGCGATCTCGCTGCCGCCACCGCCAATATCGGCGTTGCAGAAGCGCAGCTCTATCCGTCGATCTCGCTGTCCGGCTCGATCTCGCCGTCCTACGTCCGCCCGGTTGGCGGCAATGGCGGCCTGACCACCTGGTCCTTCGGCCCGACGCTGAACCTGCCGATCTTCGACGGCGGCCGTCTGCGCGCCAATGTCGATATCACCAAGTCGGATGCCAAGGCTGCTTATCTCGCCTGGAAGTCGGCTGTTCTGAGCGCCGTCGAGCAGGTCGAGAACGCGCTGTCGGCCGTTCGCCGCGATGCCCAGACGGTGGAAGCCCTGCGTGCTCAGGTCAAGACGACCCAGGAATCGCTGGAACTGTCGACCGCCAGCTACAAGGACGGCGCCTCCTCGCTGCTCGACGTTCTCGACTCGCAGCGCAACGTCTCGACCGCCCAGGCAAGCCTTGCCGCTGCTGTCCAGCAGATGGCCAAGGACTATGTCTCGCTCAACGTCGCCATCGGCGGTGGCTATGCGCCTGATGGTGCAAAGCCGGCTGCTGTAGCAAAGGTTGAGACCGTTTCGGTCAAGAAGAAGTAACGGTCGCTCCAAACGATCCGAGAAAAGCCCCGCTTTCGCGGGGCTTTTTTTATGTTCGCAACCTCTAATCCAGTGCGGAAAACCCGCATTGCGCTAAGATTCGATTCGACAACGCCACATGCTTCCTGTACACGCTGATTAAACGATTAATCAAACCGCACGGCAAACCATGGCTTCGTCACGCCCGGGACCGAATTTGAGCAGGATCGCGACGGCGCTCGGCGTCTCCGTAGCGACCGTTTCGAATGCCTTGTCGGGCAAGGGCCGCGTTTCCGAACAGCTGGCGGAAAAGATCCGCGAACATGCCGCCGAGCTCGGCTATATCCCGAGCCAGGCGGGCCGTGCGCTACGCACCGGCCGTAGCGGCGTTCTCGGCCTCGTTCTCCCCGACATCGCCAATCCGCTCTTTCCGAAGATCGCCCAGGCCATCGAATTTGCGGCAAAGTCCGCCGATTACGGCGTCCTGATCGCCGACTCTCGCGGCGACGTGACGGCGCAGACCGAGGCCATCAACCGGCTGATCGAGCGCGGCGTCGACGGCATGGTCGTGGTGCCGCGCCGCGCCACGCGCATCTCCGCCTCCAGCTGCCCGGTCGCCGTCATCGATACGGCATCGACCCCCGGCAATACCGTCGCCGCCGACCACTGGCAGGGCGGCCAGCAGATCGCCGCCCATCTCGCAAGCCTCGGCCACAAGCGCGTGCTCATCATCGGCAACAATCCGGAATCGAACGTCCAGAACGACCGCGCCGGCGGCATCCGATCGGGCCTGACCGCAAGCATGAGCTCGGAAACGTTGTGGATCGAAAAGCTCGAGCAAACATCGGGAAGCGGCTGCCGGCTCGGCCTCGCCAAGAAGGCCGCCGAGGGTTTCACCGCCTTCGCCGCCCTCTCCGACCTTCAGGCGCTCCGCGCACTCACCGAACTGCAGCAGGACGGCATCAATGTGCCGACCGATGTCAGCGTCACCGGCTTCGATGATCTCATCTGGTCGCCTGTTGTCACCCCGGCTCTGACCACCGCGCGCATGGACATGGACCGGATCGCCGAGATCGCCATTTCGGCGCTGCTGAAGGTGATCATGGAGAACGGCACCCGCGAGGGGATCATCGTGACTGCGGAAACCGATCGCGTGCCCATGCAACTGATCGTCCGCCAATCCTCCGGGCCTGTGAGCCCGGCAAAACAAAACCTGACAGATGGAGAACTCCTGACATGAAGACCCTCATCGCATCGGTAGCGCTGCTGGCGCTCTCCCCGCTCGCCGCCTCGGCGCAGGAGCGTACGCTGACGATCTCCGTCTATGCCTTCGCTCAGGACGACTTCAAGACGATCGTCTACGATCCCTTCGAGAAGCAGTGCGGCTGCAAGCTCGTCGTCGAGACCGGCAACAGCGTCGAGCGCCTCGCCAAGATGGAAGCCAACAAGGCAAATCCGGTCGTCGATATGGCCGTCGTTTCGATGGCCGACGCGCTCTCTGCCACCCGCAAGGACCTGATCGAGAAGATCGACACCTCCAAGCTCACCAATTTCGGCAAGCTCTACGACATCGCCAAGGATCCGAACGGCGACGGCATGAGCGTCGGCTACACTTTCTATGCCACCTCTATCGCCTACCGTTCCGACAAGATGAAGATCGAATCCTGGGCCGATCTCCTGAAGCCGGAATATGTCGGTCACGTCGCCTTCCCGAACGTCACGACCAACCAGGGTCCGCCGGCGCTCTTCATGCTTGGCCAGGCGCTCGGCAAGGATACGCCCGACCTGAAGGGCGCCATCGAAGCCGTCGGCGAGAAGAAGGACGACATCGTCACCTTCTACGAAAAGTCCTCGCAGCTCGTGCAGCTGATGCAGCAGGAAGAGATCTGGGCAGCCCCGATCGGCCGCTTCTCCTGGGCGGGCTTCACCAAGCTCGACGTTCCCGTTGCCTGGGCAACCCCGAAGGAAGGCCAGACCGGCGGCATGAACGTCATGATCCTGACCAAGGGTTCCAAGAACCAGGATCTGGCGCTGCAGTTCATGGATTTCTGGCTCTCGACCGATATCCAGACAAAGCTCGCCGAGAAGCTGGTCGACAGCCCCGCCAACAAGGAAGTGAAGCTGTCGGAAGCCGCCGCCAACAATCTCACCTATGGCGAAGAGACGGCGAAAAGCCTGAAGCTCATTCCCTCGGCCGTGGCGCTCGACAACCGCGATACCTGGCTGAAGGAATGGAACAACACCGTCGGCCAGTAAGCCATCCATCGCCGGTCCCGGCCCGCCGGGACCGTTTCCTTCCCGCCTGAGAAAAGGCTCCCGATGTTTCAGAACAGAGCAGAAGCTTTGGCGCTTGCGCTGCCGGCGGCGGTCTTCGCCGCCGTGGTCTTCCTGCTGCCCGTCGCCATTCTTCTCTCCGAAGGCTTTCATGCCGATGGCGCCTGGACGCTGTCGGCCTACACCGGCTTCTTCTCTGAGCAGCTGAACCGCACGGTCTTCATCCGCACCTTCAAGCTCGGGCTCGAAGTCACTGCCGTCTCCGCCGTCATCGGCTATGCCGCGGCCTTTGCGATCGTCAACCTGCCGCCGAAGGGCAAGGGCCGGATGATCGGCCTCGTCACATTGCCGCTGATGATCTCGCCGGTCGCCCGCACCTATGCGTGGATCGTCATCCTCGGCCGCACCGGCATCGTCAACCAGGCGATCACCGGCCTCGGCTTCAGCGACGAGCCGCTGCGCCTGCTCTTCACCGAGACCGCCGTCTTCATCGGCCTCCTGCAGCTCTTCCTGCCCCTGATGATCCTGTCGCTGATCAGCGCGCTCGAGAACATGCCGAAGGATGCGATCCCGGCAGCCCGCGTGCTCGGCGCCAACTGGTTCCAGGTGTTCTGGAAGGTCATCCTGCCGCTGACCAAGGAAGGCCTCGTCGTCGGCGGCACGCTCGTCTTCACCGGCTCGCTGACCGCCTATATCACCCCCGCCGTCCTCGGCGGCTCCAAGGTGCTGATGCTCGAGACCCTGCTCTACCAGCAGGTTTCCGTCTCCAACAATTTCGTCTCGGCCAGCGTCATCGCCTTCATGCTGATCGTCATGAGCTTTGCCGCCAACATCCTCTTGAAACGCCTGGCGACCGCGAGGAACAAGCGATGACATCCCGCCTCTTCCCGCCTATCGTCCTCGGATTGCTGCTGACCTTCCTGATCGGCCCGTTCCTGATCATCATCGCCGCGTCGCTTTCGGCCGGCGATACGCTGGCCTTCCCGCCGCAGGGCCTGTCGCTGAAATGGGTCGCCAAGGTCTTCACCATCGACAGCTTCCGCGAGAGCTTCGCCATGTCGATGTTCCTCGCCGTCTTCGGCACGCTGTCGGCCCTCATTCTCGGCATTCCCGCCGCCTACGCCCTGTCGCGCTACAAGCTGCCTTTCGGCGAGACGGTGCGCACCATCGTTTCCCTGCCGATCATTGTGCCCGGCATCATCGTCGGCCTGGCGCTGCTGCGCTATCTCGTCGTGCCCTTCGGCTTCAACATCACGCTGGCGCTGTTCTTCGCCCATACGGCGCTGGTGCTGCCCTATGCCGTGCGCGTCGTCTCGGCGAGCCTCAACAACCTGCGCTCGGATATCGAGGAAGCGGCCGTGCTGCTCGGCTCCTCACGCACCGGCGCCTTCTTCCGCGTCGTCATGCCGAATATCCGCGGCGGCATTCTCGCTGCCTTCATTCTTGGCTTCGTCACCAGCTTCAATCAGGTGCCGGTCTCGCTGTTCCTCTCCGGCCCCGGCGTGCGCACCCTGCCGATCGACATGCTGGGCTACATGGAAACCACCTACGATCCGTCGATCGCAGCGCTCTCCTCGCTGCTCGCCTTCCTGTCCATCGGCATCGTCTTCCTTGCCGAACGCTTCCTGGGATTCTCGCGTTATGTCTGATGCCTATCTTCAACTCGACAAGCTGACGCTGGCCTACGGCGATACGGTCGCGGTGAAGGACCTCGACCTCACGATCGAAAAGGGCGAGCTCGTCGCCCTGCTCGGCCCTTCCGGCTGCGGCAAGACGACGACGATGCGCTCGATCGCCGGCCTGCTGACGCCCGCCTCCGGCCGCATCAATCTCGACGGCGACGACATCACCCGCGTTTCTGCCAACAAGCGCAATGTCGGCCTGGTCTTCCAGTCCTACGCCCTCTTCCCGCATCTGACGGTTTACGAAAACGTCGCCTTCGGCCTGCGCCTCAAGGGCGTCTCCGGTCAGGATCTCGACAAGCGCGTCACCGCGGGCCTGAAATCAGTCGGCCTTTCGAGCTTCGCCAGCCGCAAGCCCGCCGAACTCTCCGGCGGCCAGCAACAGCGCGTGGCGCTCGCGCGCTCGATGGTGATGGAGCCGAAAGTGCTGCTGCTCGACGAGCCGCTGTCGAACCTCGACGCCCGCCTGCGCCTGGAAATGCGCGCCGAGCTGCAGCGCGTCCAGAAGGAGACCGGCGTCACGATGATCTTCGTCACCCATGATCAGGTGGAGGCGCTGGCACTTGCCGACCGGATCGTCGTGATGCTGAACGGCGGCATCGAGCAGATCGGCACGCCCGAAGATATCTACAACCGCCCGGTCTCCGCCTTCGTCGCCGATTTCGTCGGCTTCGAGAACGTGTTCAAGCTCGAACGCGGCAAGCTCGTCACACCAAACGGTCCAGTCGATTTGCCGGCTCCTGCGCCTCAGGCGGCAGGGCTGGCCTGGCGGCCGCGCACGGTCATCCTTGGTTCCGGTCCTTTCCAGGGAACTGTGCGCGGCACCTCCTATGCCGGCAACACGCGGGAATACCTGCTGGACACGCCGCTCGGGCCGATCAAGGCGGAGGTCGATGCCGGCCTCGCGGCCCATGCGATCGGCACAGCACTTTCCTTCGACCTGCCGCTTGCCGCGGCAGCCAGCCTCTCGCGTTTCGGGTGATATGATGGGTGTCTGGATCGATACCGACATGGGCTTCGACGATATCGCCGCCATTCTGGTGGTGGCGCAGTCGAAGCTTGACATAGACGGCATTTCGCTGGTTTTCGGCAACACGCCGCTGCCGCAGGTGAAGGTCAATGCGGCAGGCGCCGCACAGGCCTTCGGCTGGACCTTCCTCATTCACAGCGGCCGCGCCAATCCGGTGATCGGCAAGATCGAAACGGCCCAGGCGATCCTCGGCGATACCGGCATCCCGACTGCAGGCAAGAGCCTCCCCGCCGCAGCGCCTCTCCCTGAAAGCGACGCCTTCCTGGCGCTCTGCCGCTGGCTCGAAGCGGATGGCCCGCACCGCATTCTGGCACTCGGGCCGTTGACCAATATCGCCGCTTTGGCGCTCGCCCGGCCCGATCTCGCCACCCGCATCACCGAACTCACCTGGATGGGCGGCGGCGTCACCATCGGCAATCACACGGCCTCCGCCGAGTTCAACGCTCTTGCAGACCCCGAAGCGCTGGCGATCGTCATCAGCCACGGCCTGCCGCTGAAGATGATCGATCTCGATCTCTGCCGCAAAGTCCTGGCCCGCCCGGATGACGTCGCGCCGATCCGCCAGGCGGGCGGCGCCAACGCGGCGCTGATCTCCGACATGCTGGCTGGCTATATCGATATCGGCGTCAGCCGCGGCCGCGCGGCGATGGCGATCTACGATCCCTCCGCCGCCGTCGCCTTCGTGGCGCCGGAGCTCGTGACCTTCCGCGCCGCGCGCATCGATGTCGAGCTTGCCGGCCAGTTCACCCGCGGCCGCACCGTCGTCGAGACCCGCGCCACGCATGCCGCGCCCAATGCCGAATGCGCCGTCGATATCGACGTCGAGGCCGCGCGTGCGCTCATCCTCGGCGCGCTCGCAAGCGAGGCCGGCAGATGAGCTCTCCATTGCGACCGGAACCCGCCGACCTCAACGATCCCCAACTGCGCGCCCGCGCCGTGGCCGCCGCCCGCGGCGACCTGCCGTTCGACGTGCTGATCTCAGGCGGAAAGCTGCTCGATGCGGTCACCGGCCTGATCCGCGAAGCCGACATCGGCCTCACCGGACCGCTGATCGCCAGCGTCCACGCGCAGGGAAGCCGCGCCGACGCGCTTGAGATGATCGACGCCACGGGCGCCATCATCACGCCGGGCCTGATCGATACGCATATGCATGTCGAAAGCTCGATGGTCACGCCTGCTGAATATGCCCGGGCAGTGTTGCCGCGCGGCGTAACGACGATCCTCTGGGATCCGCATGAATTCGGCAATGTCCACGGCCTCGACGGCGTGCGCTGGGCGATCGAGGCATCGTCGGGCCTGCCGCTAAGAATGATCCTGCTGGCGCCCTCCTGCGTGCCCTCCGCACCCGGCCTCGAACGCGCCGGTGCGGATTTCGATGCATCCGTGATCACCGAAATGCTGCGCTCGCCCGCCGTCGGCGGCGTTGCCGAAGTCATGAACATGCGCGGCGTCATCGAAGGCGATCCGCGCATGACGGCGATCGTCAATGCCGGTCTCGCATCCGGCAAGCTCGTCTGTGGCCATGCACGCGGCCTCGAAGACGCCGATCTCAACGCCTTCATGGCCTCCGGCATCACCTCGGACCACGAGCTGACCTCCGGTGCCGACCTCCTGCAAAAGCTTGCGGCCGGAATGACGATCGAGCTCCGCGGCTCCCATGATCACCTGCTCGCCGAATTCGTCGAGGCGCTGGATGGCATCGGCCACCTGCCGCCGACCGTGACGCTCTGCACCGACGACGTCTTCCCCGACGAACTGCTCGATGGCGGCGGCCTCGATGACGTGATCCGCCGCCTCGTGCGCTACGGCATGAGGCCGGAATGGGCTCTGCGCGCCGCCACTTTCAACGCCGCCCAGCGCCTGAAGCGCAGCGATCTCGGCCTGATTGCCGCCGGACGGCGCGCCGATATCGTGCTCTTCGACGATCTCATGGACTTCAGGGCCCGGCTTGTCATTGCCAACGGCCGCACCATCGCGCAGGACTCGGCGATGACCGTGCCGCTGAAGCCGCTCGACACCGCGCCGCTGATGAACTCGGTCAAGCTTCCGGTGCTCGGCGAAGACGATTTCAAGGTCCGCTCCGAAGGCAACCGCGTCCGCGTCGCCACCATCGACCGCCCGCGCTTCACGCAATGGGGCGAAGCGGAAACCAGCGTCGAGCACGGCTTCGTCGTGCCTCCGATGGGAAGTACGATGATCTCCGTCGCCCACCGGCACGGCCTCGCGGCCCCCCGCCCGCGCACCGGCTTCCTGACTGGCTGGGGCGAATGGCACGGCGCCTTCTGCACCACGGTTTCGCATGACAGCCACAACCTGACGGTCTTCGGCGGCAACACCGCCGATATGGCAGCTGCCGCGAATGCGGTGATCGCAGCAGGCGGCGGCATGGCGGTCGCGAGGGATGGCGTCATTCTGGCGCTGCTGCCGCTGCCTCTATCAGGTTTGGTCACCGAGGCCTCGCTTGCCGAGACGGCAAAAGGTTTCCGCGATATCCGCCAGGCGATGGAAAAGATCGTCACCTGGCAGCCGCCCTACCTCGTCTTCAAGGCCTGCTTCGGCGCCACCCTCGCCTGCAATATCGGCCCGCATCAGACGGATATGGGGATTGCTGATGTGCTGACGGGGAAGGTGCTGGAAACGCCGGTGCTGGAGATAGTGTCGTAGGCTTGGAGGGTGTGGCCCCCTCATCCGCCTGCCGGCACCTTCTCCCCGCTGGGGAGAAGGGAGGTGTGGCAATGCCTCGCCTATATCTTAGGTGCACAACGATGCGAGTTCCCTTCTCCCCAGTCGGGAGAAGGTGGCCCGAAGGGCCGGATGAGGGGGCTACGCCCGCTGACCTCCCTCAGAAACCTAAGCCGCCAACTCCCGCTCCACCAGCTTCACCCAATAAGCCGCCCCAAACCCAAGCGCCCCGTCATTGAAGTCATAAGCCGTATTGTGGTGCAGCGCCCCATCCACGGCCGGTCCGTTCCCGAGCCACACATAGCACCCCGGCGCATTCTGCCCGAAGAACGCAAAGTCATCCCCCGCCGTTGACGGCGGAAAGCTGGTGCGGACCTTCGCGCCGAACACTTCGCCCGCAGCGCCAAGCGCCCGCGCCGTCGCATCGGCATCGTTGACCACAGGCGGAATACGCCGCTCGAAGCCGTAGTCGGCTGATATCCCGAACATCTGCGCGGTGCCCTGCGCCAGTCGGCCGATCTCTGCTTCCAGCTGATCTCGCACCTCGGGCGAATAGGCGCGCGCCGTGCCACCGATCTCCACGATATCGGGGATAACGTTCAACGCCTTCGGATCCCCCGCCTGCAGCGAGCAGGCGCTGACAACGGCCGGCTGCAGCGGATCGACGACGCGGCCGACAATCGTCTGCAGCGAGGCGAGGAAGGTGCCTGCCGCAGTGATCGGGTCGCGCCCGAGATGCGGCTTGGCGCCATGCGTGCCGGTGCCGCGGAAGGTAACGCGCCAGCTGTCGGAGGACGCAAGCTGCGGCCCCTCGACGACGGCGATCTCATCGACCTCAAGCCCCGGCATGTTGTGCAGGCCATAGACGGCATCGCAGGGGAAGAGCTTGAACAGCCCCTCCTCGACCATCCGCCGCGCCCCACCGCGTCCCTCTTCGGCCGGCTGGAAGATGAAATGCACCGTGCCCGAAAAGCCCTTGGTTTCAGCCAGATAGCGCGCGGCACCGAGCAGCATCGAAGTGTGGCCGTCATGGCCGCACGCGTGCATCTTGCCCTGAACCGTTGACTTATACGGCCGCTCGGCAATCTCGGGCATCGCCAGCGCATCCATATCCGCCCTGAGGCCGATGCTGCGCGTACCGTTGCCGACCTGCAGTGTGCCGACGACGCCGGTGGTGCCAAGCCCGCGATGAACCTTGATACCGGCCTCCTCCAGCAGCTTGGCGACGATGCCGCTGGTGCGCTCCTCTTCGAAGCCGAGCTCGGGATGCGCGTGAAGATCACGGCGAAGCGACGTGAGGAAGGGTAGATCGTCCTTGATCCGGGCGGGAATGGTCATGAGCCGGGATGTCCTGTGCATGCGAAAACGGGCGCCAGAACGGCGCCCGTCTCAGGTATCCCTTTGTTCTACAAAGAGGCAGTGAGTTCAACCCCTCACGTTTCCTCGACGAAGACCTCCTCGCGCTTCTTCTTCACGCTCGGCAGGAAGACGATGATGAGAACGGCGAGCGCGATGGCGAGCAGCGTGGCGCTGATCGGCCGGGTCAGGAAGGTCGTCGGATCGCCGCGCGACAGGATCATCGCACGCCGCAGGTTCTCTTCCAGCAGCGGCCCGAGCACGAAGCCAAGCAGCAACGGCGCCGGCTCGCAGCGCAGCTTCGCCAGCACGTAGCCGATCAGGCCGAAGAAGGCGACGGCATAGAGATCGTAGACATTGGAATTGACGCTGTAGACCCCGATCGAGCAGAAGGCCATGATCACGGGGAAGAGCACGTAATAGGGCACAGTCAGCAGCTTCACCCAGAGGCCGATCAGCGGCAGGTTCAGGATGACGAGCATCAGGTTGCCGATCCACATCGAGGCGATGATGCCCCAGAACAGCGCCGGCTGTTCGGTCGCGACATTCGGACCGGGCACGATGCCCTGGATGATCATCGCACCGACCATCAGCGCCATGACCGGATTGGCCGGAATACCGAGCGTCAGGAGCGGAATGAACGAGGTCTGCGCGCCTGCATTGTTGGCCGATTCAGGACCGGCAACACCCGCAACCGCACCATGCCCGAATTCTTCAGGCTTCTTCGACGAGCGCTTTTCCACCGTGTAGGAGGCGAAGGATGCCAGGATGGCGCCGCCACCCGGCAGGATACCGAGCGCCGAGCCAATCGCCGTGCCGCGAAGGACCGGCGCGATCATCTCCTTGAATTCCTGCTTCGAAGGCAGAAGACCGGTCACCTTGTTCATCAGCACCGTGCGCGTCGACTCGCCTTCGAGATTGCGCAGGATTTCGGCGACGCCGAAGACACCGACGGCGAGCGCCACGAAGTTCAGCCCGTCGGCATATTCGCGGATGCCGAGCGTGAAGCGCGGCGTGCCGGTATAGATATCGGTGCCGACCAGGCCGAGCAGCAGGCCGAGCGCCACCATCGCCAGCGCCTTGATGACCGAGCCATGCGCCAGCGCAATCGACGACACCAGACCGACGATCATCAGCGAGAAATATTCGGGCGCCCCGAACTTCAGGGCGATTTCGGTCAGCGGCGGCGCGAAGATGGCGACGAGGAAGGTGGAAACCGTTCCTGCGAAGAAGGAGCCGAGTGCGGCGATCGCAAGTGCGGCCCCCGCCCTGCCCTTGCGGGCCATCTGGTAGCCGTCGATGGCGGTCACCGCCGAGGAGGACTCACCCGGCATGTTGATCAGGATCGCCGTGGTCGAGCCGCCATATTGCGCGCCGTAATAGATGCCGGCGAGCATGATCAGCGAGGAGACCGGCTCCAGCTGGAAGGTGATCGGCAGCAGCATGGCGATCGTCGCCGTGGCGCCGATGCCGGGGAGAACGCCGATCAGCGTGCCGAGAAGGACGCCGATGAGGCAGAAGAGCAGGTTTGCGGGCGTCGCCGCCGTTGCGAAGCCGAGGGCGAGATTGCTGAAAAGTTCCATGTCCCTCTCCTCAGAACCGGGTCCACGGACCGAAGCGCTCGAACGGCAGGCCGAGGCCATAGCTGAACACCGCAACCGAGAACACCGTGAGCCCGAGCGACAGGATCAGCGCGTAGAAGACATTCATCTTCTGCGACGCGAAACAGGCGACGAAGGCGGCGAGGAACAGCGACGGCGCAAAGCCGAGGCCGCGAACCGTCAGCCCGAACAGGACGGGTGCCGGAAGAATGAAGAGCATCCCGCGCCAGGCAAAGGGATCGATCGGCTCGCCCTCGACGCGCAGCGCCTGGATGAAGACGATACCGCCGAGGATGACCAGCACCACCGATAGCACCAGCGGAAAATAGCCCGGCCCCATGCGCAGCGCGGTGCCGAGTTCGAGCGTGAAGGACTGATAGGCGAAGAATGCGCCGGTCGCGACCAGAAGCGCGCCGCAGATCGCATTTGTCGTGTCGAATGTGACAGATTTCATGGTGTCTCCTTGGGGTTGGAGAGAGTTGGCGTCGAAGCGGGTAGCCCCCTCATCCGCCCTGACGGGCACCTTCTCCCCAAGGGGAGAAGGGAAGCCGCGTCCCCTCTCCCCGGCGGGGAGAGGGTTAGGGTGAGGGGGGCTCCGCACTCGACGTTGGCGGCCAATCAGTCGGCGTATTCGCCGGCAGCCTCGATCACCGGCTTCCAGCGGGCGATTTCGGTCTCGAGCTTGGTCTTCAGCGCAGCCGGCGTCGCGTCGGCATCCGGCGACGGCGCGGTGCCGAGTTCGGCGAAGCGCTTGACGACGTTCTCGTCCTTCAGCGCCACCTGCAGCGACTTCGACAGGCGCTCGTTGATTTCGGCAGGCGTGCCCTTCGGCGTGTAGACGCCGTGCCAGATACCGACCTCGAAGCCCGGCAGACCGCCCTCGACAGCGGTCGGAACGTCCTTGAGGACATCGAGGCGCTTCGGCGAGGTCACGGCATAGGCCTTGATCGTGCCGCCCTGGATCTGCTTCGTCGTGTTGGTGGTCTGGTCGCACATGATATCGACCTGGCCGCCGAGCAGATCCGTCATCGCCGGACCGGTGCCCTTGTAGGGAACGGTCGTCAGCGGCGTCTGGATGGCGCTCATGAACATCATGCCGCAGAGATGCGAGGCAGCGCCGATACCGGCATTGGCGTAGGTAACCTTGTCCTTGTTCGCCTTGACGTATTCGACGAGGCTCTTGAGGTCTGCCGGTTCGAAATCCTTGCGGGCAACGATCGTCATCGGAACGTCGGTGACGAGGCCGACATATTCGAAGGCGTTCAACGTGTCATAGGCGAGCTTGCGGTAGAGCGTGGCAGACGTTGCCATGCCGATGTGATGCAGCAGGATCGTGTAGCCATCGGGATCGGCAGCGGCAACGCGACCGGCGCCGAGCGTGCCGCCGGCACCTCCGACGTTTTCGACCACGATCTGCTGGCCCAGGTCCTTCGACATGGATTCGGCGACGAGGCGCGCGACTGTGTCCGTCGGGCCACCGGCCGCGAAGGGCACGACCATGGTGATGGTGCGTTCAGGATAGCCCTGTGCGGATGCACCGGCAGCGAAAAGAGAGACGGCAGCGGCCGCCGTCATGCCAAGCATGGCCTTGAAGAGTTTCATCGTTTTCCTCCCTGATGAAAACAGGCTCCGCCGACGCTTCCCATGCGCCGGTGAGATGAGGCCATTAACAGGTGGTAAACGGGCGGGCCGCAATCGGCGGGGCATGCCATCGGGCAGAGATTTCGCCTGCGTGCGCTGCAGCATGGGTCGATTTGGAAACAAAGGCGGATAGTGATGGGTGGAAATCCACCCATTCGGCCTATTCGGAAACCAGCAGCTTCTTGTCGAGCCCGTATTTCTGCATCTTCTCGTACAGCGTCTTGCGCGAGATCTGCAGCGACTCGTAGACCGGCTTGAGGCTGCCGCCATGGGCAACCAGCGCGCTGGCGATGACGCCGCGCTCGAATTCCGCGACACGATCGGCGAGCCCCGTCGCCTCGCCATTCGGCCGCTCGCCGCCATCGAGACCGAGCACGAAACGGTCGGCGGCATTGCGCAGTTCGCGGACGTTGCCCGGCCAGTCGCGCTGGGCGATATCGGAGATCAGATCCGGCGAAACCGGCATGTCGTCCCGCCCGTATCGCGCTGCCGCCTCGCGCACCAGCTGGAGGAAAAGCAGCGGAATATCCGGCCGCCGCTGCACCAGCGCCGGCACATGCAGTGTCGCGACATTCAGCCGGTAGAAGAGATCGGCGCGGAAGCGTCCCGCCGCGACCTCCTCCTCCAGGTCCACCTTGCTGGTGGCGATGAAGCGCACGTCGAGCGGCACGACCTCGTTGGAGCCGAGGCGCGAGATCACCCGCTCCTGCAGCACCCGCAGAAACTTCGCCTGCAGATCGAAGGGCATCGAGCCGATCTCGTCCAGCAGGATTGTCCCGCCGCGGCCATGTTCGAACTTGCCGTAGCGTGGGCGCACGGCGCCCGGAAAGGCGCCCGCCTCGTGGCCGAAAAGCTCGCTCTCGATCAGGTTTGCGGGAAGTGCGGCGCAATTGATGGCGATGAAGGGGCGGCTTGCCCGCGCGCTGATATCATGCAGCGCCCGCGCCACCACTTCCTTGCCGGCCCCGGTCTCGCCGACGATCAGCGTATCGGCATCGCTCGCCCCGATCGCCCGGATGCGATAGCGCAGGTCGACCATCACCTGCGTGCGGCCCGGCAGCCGCGCCTCTATATCGTCCCGCTTGCCGGCAACCGCCTTCAGCAGCCGGTTTTCGAGCACGAGGCCGCGCCGCTCGAAGGCGCGCTTGATGACGCCCGCCAGCATCTGCGGCGTGAACGGCTTCTCGATGAAATCATAGGCACCCTCGCGCATCGCCTTCACGGCGAGCTGCACATCGCCATGACCGGTGACGAGGATAACGGGCACTTCCGCATCGATCTCGCGAATCCGGCTCATCAGCGTCATGCCGTCGGTGCCGGGCATGCGGATATCACTGACGACGACGCCCGGAAAACTGTAGCCGATCAGCTCCAGCACATGATCGGCATTGGAGAAGGTCTCGACGCTGAAGCCCGAGAGCTCCAGCGCCTGCGCTGTCGAGCGGCGCAGTTCCTCCTCGTCGTCAACGAGCAGGATCTTCTGTTCACTCATTCCGCCGCCTCCGGCATGGCGCCTGCGGCCGATTGCAGCTCGATGCGGAACTCCGCCCCGCCATCCGGGTGATTGGCGACGGTCAGGCTGCCGCCGAAATCCTTGATGATGTTGTAGGAGATCGAAAGCCCGAGGCCGAGCCCCTTGCCGACGCCCTTCGTCGTGAAGAACGGATCGAAGATGCGCTCGGCAATCGCCGCCGGCACGCCGGGACCGAAGTCGCGAACCGTCAGCAAGACCCTGCCTGCCTCTTCCGAGGCCTGCACCTCGATGCGCCGGTCGTCCAGCCCCTCGACGGCATCGGCGGCATTCGAGATGACATTGACCAGCACCTGCTGCAGACGCACGGAACCGGCGCGGACGACAGGCGGATGCAGACCAAGATCAAGCCTGAGATCGGCATCAGCCGCCTTGATCCGCCACGCCACGATCTCCAGCGTATCGCGGATCGCCTCATCCAGCGGCACCGGGCCGAGCTTCTCGTTCGGCTTGCGGGCGAAATTGCGCAAGTGCTTGCTGATCGATGCCATACGGTCGATCAGGCCGCCGATCCGGCGGATATTATCCTGTGCCTCGTCCGTGCGCCCGCGATCGAGCAGAACGGTGGCGCTGTCCGTATAGGTCTTGGCGGCCGCCAGCGGCTGGTTAAACTCGTGAGAAAGTGCCGCCGACATTTGGCCGAGACCGGCGAGCTTGCCCGCCTGGATGAGATCGGCCTGTGTCTGCCGCAGCTGCTTTTCCGTCAGCCGGCGCTCGGCGATTTCCTCCTCGATGCGGCTGTTGACGCGAGCAAGATCGGCGGTGCGCTCCTCGACGCGCCGCTCCAGCTCGTTGCGCGCTTCGGCCTGCAGATGCATGCGCTCGTTCAGCCGCATGCGCCGCTGGCGCAGCACCGCGAAGGCAAGACCGGCAATGCAGAGAAACAGAAAGACCGCCGCAAGCGCCGTGCGCGCCTGCGCCCGGACGGAGCCGGTGTCGAGCAGCACGTTGACCGTCCAGTCCTCGGCCGTCATGTAGCTGGAGAGCACCAGATATTCCTTCTCGACGCCCTCCTCGACCAGCCCCATCAGATTGTGATCCTCGAAGCGGCTGCGGTTCACCGGCAATGCCGCGAGCGCCGCATTGGCGTAGCGCCGCGACGCCTCGGTGCGCTGCAGGCGATCGGCAGTCAGCGGCAGGATGCTGTTATAGAGCCACTCCGGCTTGCCGGACATGAAGATGATGCCCTCGGGGTCGGAGACGAAGATGCGGTATTCGCCGCCCGTCCACGAAGATTCGATCATGTCGATATCGACCTTGAAGACGATGACCCCGCGGATGTCATCGCCCACCCTGATCGGCGAACCGAAATAATAACCGCGCTTCAGCGATGTCGTGCCGAGCGCGTAGAACCGCGACTGCCTGCCGGCGATCGCCTCCTGGAAATAGGGCCGGTAGCTGAAATTCTCGCCGACGAAACTGTCGGGTAGATCGAAATTGCTGGCCGCGATCGTCTCGCCGTCAGGGGTGATCACGTAGATATCGGAGGACTTCAGGAGATGGTTGATCTCCTTGAGATAGAGATTGGCGGCATCCCGCAACCCCTTGTCTTCGGGGTGGGCGACCAGTTCCTTGATGTCGTCGTGATCGGCAATCAGCGCCGGCAGCGCCTCGTAGCGGTTGAGATGGCCGCTGAGCGCCGAGACGGCAAGACGCAGCGCCGTTCCGGCCTGGGCAGAAGCCTCGCCCATATAGGCGCGCGTCGCCACCGATCCGCCGTAGTAGAAAAAAGCGAATACGACGAAAGGCACTGAAAACAGCGCGAATATAAGCCTGTGCCTCTGAGACAGCGGCGGCTCCTCCCATTCTGCCTCCCTCCCCAGGAAGGCATCCCCGACGGCCTGATTGTAATGAGCACGGAGGAGGATTCCAAGAGGCGCGACTGCCTTGACAGCTGCGGCTCCAGATTGTCCTATCGCTGCACTGCGAGAGGACGAGTGCCATGACCGACCAGCAGACCCCCGACGACAGCAAACTGACCGCCTCCAAGCGCCGCTGGGCCGCCGAAGGCAAGTTCTTGACCGGCCGCATCGCCCGCCCGGAAGCCGACCGGCTTCCCCCCGGCCAGCATCTGGTGAAGAACTGGCCGGTGCTCGATCTCGGCCAGCAGCCGTCGATAGCGCTCGACACATGGAGGCTCGAGGTCCGAGGCCTGGTGGAAACGCCGCTGACGCTTTCCTGGCGCGACTTCCAGGCGCTGGAGCAGAGCACCTTCGTCTCCGACATCCACTGCGTCACGACATGGTCGCGCTATGACAACAAATGGAAGGGCGTCGCGACGCGCGACCTGCTCGACCGCGCCATGCCGAAGGCAGAAGCGAATTACGTCATGCTGACGAGCTATGACGGCTACACCACCAACCTGCCGCTCGCCGATTTCGCCGCCGAGGACGCGATCCTGGCGACCGCCTGGGAAGGCCAGCCGCTCACGGCCGATCACGGCGGCCCGATGCGCCTCATCGTTCCGCATCTCTATTTCTGGAAAAGCGCCAAATGGCTGCGCCGCATCGACCTGATGCCCGCCGACCGGGCAGGCTTCTGGGAAATGAACGGCTATCACATGTTCGGCGATCCCTGGCGGGAACAGCGCTACTCCGAAGACTGAACCTTCAGCCACCGGCGCCCTGCAAGGAAGACCCCGAAGATTACGGCGAAGAACCCGGTCAGCGACGCCATGCTCGCCGTATGCAGCGGTATCTCGCTCCAGCGCGGCCGGATGATATCGGCCGTATTGAACGCCTCGCCGCTGAAGCGGCAGGTGATCAGCGACAGCCCGCGCCGCACCAGATCGGCATCGGCCTCCGAAACGATCGCACTCGCCGCCGCCGCTTCCCGCGGCATCTCCCGCAGGGACATCAGCACCGCCTTGGTCGCTGCGAGATAAGCATGGGCGCATTCGTTGAACGGACTTTCCTCATCCGTCACGCTGCCGGGCATGCGGCCCCAGAGACAGTAGGAATACTGGATCTGCGCATAGTTCAGCACCCGGCGGAACGGCTCGTCGGTATCCGTGGCGGTGGATGCAAGCGCGATGATCCGGTCACGATAATCGGCCATCACGGCCATTTCGCCGTGGGAGATTTCCGGGACGGGGATGCCGGTGTGGTTGGCAGCGGATGTGCGGCTGTGGGCCATGGCGGATGGCGCGACGGCAGACAGGGCAATAACGCAGATTGCAGAACGAAGAAGCGCGTTCATTCGCGGCACTCTCAACCCCTTATCAGGTCGGTTGCTTTTATTCGGGAACTATAGCGGCCACCGGTACCCGGAGCCCCCTCACCCTACCCTCTCCCCGCTGGGGAGAGGGGAAGTCGAAGCTAGAGGCGCCCCCGAGTTCCCTTCTCCCCAGCGGGGAGAAGGTGGCCCGTAGGGTCGGATGAGGGGGCCACGGGTGCGGCGTCTTCCCGATATCCCGAGGGGCTCTCCCCTCACCCAATCCTCACCGAAACGCCGGACGCCCGACAGCACCCTGCGAGGCCAGCCGCTTCTCGGCCAGCATCCCGAAGACCACAGCCAGCACCGACCAAAGCACGACATGCATGCCGAGCGAGGTGATGCGGAAGCGCCAGAGGACGATCGCCGAGTAGTTTTCCGGCACCTCGTTGATCGGCGGCAGCAGATACTGCACGAGGCCGATGAAGACGATGTAGGCAATGCCGGCGATGATCGCGCCGTTCCAGATGCCGAAGCGGTGAGCGAGGCTGCGCGCAAAGGCGATCGCCGCGATCAGCGCCGCGACGGAGACGACGATCATCAGGAAGAACAGCTCGGTGCGAACGCCGATCGTATCGCCATTGCCGACAGCCGGCGGATTGGCCGGATACTTGATGCCGGGAACGAGGATGATGGCGACGAAGGCCGCAAGAGCGATGACGGCAGCGGTGCCGCGGGCGCTGAGCGTGCTGAACCGGCCATGCACGAAGGCAAAGGTCAGCGCGAAGAGACCGCCGACGGCGACGCCATAGGCCATGGCGCCGGTGAAGAGACCGATGCCGGCCTGCGTGGCGCGGCTGACGATCTCGGGCTCTGCGGCCTCGCCTGCTGCCTGTGCCGCGGCTTCCTCGAAAGCGATCGCCTGGTCCACGAGCGGCTCACCGAAGAAATGGGCGAAGACAAACACCAGGACGCCAGCAATCGCCCCCGCGATCATGCCGCGAAGTAGAAGGTTTCCAACCATGTCAGTCGTCCTTTAGTGGCAGGGGAAGCCGAGAAGGTGGCGGGCGTCGTGCACGAATTCGTGGACGTAGCCGCCGGAGAACAGCGCCATGGCGCCCTCTTCCGTGCCGACGAAATAGATGGCGATGATCATCAACAGGCCGCCGAAGATCGCCCAGGGCAGGATCTCGCCAACCGGAATCGGCTGTGGTGCTGCGATAGGCTTGAAAGTGATGTCAGACATGTATTCCTCCTGGAATGACGCGTTCAGTCGAAAGGATGTTGCGGCAAGGTCTGACTTCCAGTTCGCTTTCGCATCCTGGTCACAGTGGCGCGACCGCGCCGGATTTACACCGGCTTCCAAACCCGCAACGTGACCGTTATATCTCTAGGCTTCGAACTGTCAACGAAACTTCATCTGCCGAAGAGGCAGCCCGGAGGCTCTCCTGTGCATACCCGGCTGACCTGGATCTGCCACGGCCCGACAAGCGCCAACCGCGAAGGCCGTTTTCCGCTGAACGAGCCGCTCGAACAGAGCGCCGTCGCTGATACCGCAGCTCTCGCGGAGAGGCTTCAGCGTGCCGATCACGTCAAAAGCAGCCCGGCGCTCGCCGCGCTGCAGACCGCCGAAATCCTGAACCTGACGGCCGCGGCCGATCCGAAGCTCGCCGATATGGATTACGGCCGCTGGAAGGGCCGCCCGCTTGCCGATCTGCAGGCCAAGGAGCCGGATGCTCTGATCCAGTGGATGACCGATCCGGACGCCGCCCCGCATGGCGGCGAGAGCCTGTCGAGACTTCAGGCCCGCATCGCCGGCTGGATGGAAGATCAACAGACATTCGAAGGCCATATCATCGCCATCGCCAACGCCACTGTCATCCGGGCCGCGATCCTGCATGTGATGAAGGCCCCGCCGAGCTCTTTCTGGCTGGCGGATATCGAGCCGCTGGCCCTGCTGCGGATGAGTTTCGACGGCCGTCGATGGGCGCTGCGCTTCAGCCGCTGATTGCAGCAAGCGTCTGTTTTCACCGCATAATTTAGATAAGCCTTACGCAAGCAAGTTGCGCCATACCTATTGAACCCGGCATGCCGGGCTCTAAGTGCATGCCCCGTGGAGACCAACCATGACGTATGATTGGAGTGGGGAGCGGACGCGGCGTGTGCGCCTTCTGAAGGTCGCAACCGCCATTGTTCTCATAGCTATCGTCATCGGCATTCCGCTGCTGATGCGCTGAACGAAGGGCGAGCAGGATGACTGCTCGCCTTTTCTCGTTACTGCTGCGGAATCTGGATCACCGCGAAGAACAGGCCAAGCTGGCGGATCGCATGGGCGAAGCCGTCGTAATCGACGGGCTTGGTGATATAGACATTGGCGCCGAGATCGTAGCAGCGCTGGATTTCGCGCTCGTCATCGGTCGTCGTCAGGATGACGACAGGCATGCGCTTGGTGTGCTCGTTGTTCTTGATCTGCTCGAGAATATCGATGCCCGACGTATCCGGCAGATTGAGATCGAGCAGCATCAGCAGATAGCGGTCCTTGCTGACGGTGCCGCTGCGGTCGGGGCCGAGGATGAAGTCGAGTGCGCTCTTGCCGTTGGTGAAGGGCACGATCTCGTTGTTGACGCCGGCCCGGCGCACGTTCTTCTCGATGAGGCGGGCATGCCCCTCGTCGTCCTCGATCATGACGATCGTGACTTCCTGGCCTGTGGCTTTCATGACTCTGTACCCTTTACGATGGTGGTGAGATCCGACGGCAGAAGCAGCGTGAAGGTGCTGCCGGTGCCCTCTGTCGAAGCGACAGTAATGTCACCTCCCAAATTTCGTATTAACGATCGCACATATGCGAGGCCGATGCCTTCGCCCGGCTGATCCTGTTCGCCGGCGCGGCGGAAGAGTTCGAAAACGCGCTCGCGATCGGCAACTGCGATGCCGCGGCCATTGTCCTCGACATCGATCCTGATCCGGCCCTTGCCGGCCGGCATGGCCCGCACGGCGATCCTGACAGGACGGCCAAGATAGCGGTATTTGACCGCGTTGTCGAAAAGGTTGCCGAAGATCTGGTCCAGCGAGAAGCGGTCGGTGATCAGTCCGGGAACGCGGATATCCATCTCCACTTCCCCATCGGCCTCTGCGACCTGGTGATGCACGTTCGCCTCAGCCGTCTCGAGCATGGCCTTGAGGTCGATCCTCTCCGGCACCAGCTTGCGCCGCCCGTCGCGCGAAATCTTCAGGATGGCGTTGATCAGCGAATCCATCTTGCGCGTCGACGAGCGGATGAAGCTCATCGCCTCCGGCAGGTCTTCCTCGACTGCGAGGCGCGCTTCCTTGATCTCGTCCTCGCTCGGCTTCTTTTCGTCAGCCATGACATAGGCCGTGACCGCCGTCAGGCTGGCCTCGAGCTCGCTGAGGAAGCCCATGATATTGACGAGCGGTGCCCTGAGATCGTGGGTGACGATATAGGCGAAGCGCTGGATTTCCTGGTTGGCCTGCATCAGGTCTTCGGTGCGCTCGTTGACGCGCTCCTCCAGGCCGAAATTCAGCGATTGAAGTTCCTCGCGCGCCCGCGACAGGTCGCGCACGTGCTGGACGATAATGAGGATTGCCCCGCCGACGACGATGGCAATCGCCAATGCGCCGCCGATCGTCACCCATTGCAGGTTGCTTGCCGCTTTGAGTTGTTCGCCGACGATCACCCGAAGGCGGTCATCGGTCTGGCTGATGAAGCCGACGAGAACGCCGCGGGCGTCGTCCATCAGCGCCTTGCCGCTGTCGTTGCGGACGATCGCCAGCGCTTCCTGCATCCGGCCGGCCTTGGCAAGCGCGACCGTATTGTCGATCTCCGCCATCTTGCCGTCGACCGCCTGATCCAGCACCGGCAGCCGCTCGGCATAGTCAGGATAGTTCTGCAGCACGTCTGCCAGCCGCTTGCGCCGCTCGGGCAAGTTCTTCACCGCTTGAAAGTAGGGTGCCAGATAGCTCTCGTCATTGGTCAGCAGAAAGCCGCGCTGCCCGGTTTCGGCATCCTGGAGCGCGGTCAGCAGATCGACCGAACCGGTGCGGATGCGGCGCATCTCGGCAACCGTATCGGAATAGATGCGGTTCGCGCTTGTCAGCCAGAGCGACGTTCCGACGATACCGGCCAGAAGCAGCACGCCGAGCCCGAGCATGAAAAGCGTCGAGCGGACAAAGACGGCGTTGGAAGAGGACATGAGGATTCTCTGAAAAGGATTTTCTTAAATACAAGTGACGGAAAAGATGCCTGCGATCAACCCAATGACCGCAGGGAACCACACGATCTCACGACTATAAATGGGATTTGCGTCAATGCTTGGTCGGCTCGCCGGGAACCGAGCTTCGCGTCACCGACACCGGATCGCTGGCCGGAAAGCTGTCCTCCAGCCCCTGGTCGAGCTGCTCTTCGAGCGCCGCACGATCACCGGAAGCACGCGCGCTGCGATGCACGCTCATATCGCCGCCTTCGCTCGCGTCGACCGACGCCATCGCGCTCATCAGCGACTGCGCCTTCATGATGGCATTCTGCCGGTTCAGCCCTTCTTCGCCGCGCATCTGTACCGAAACGACGGCGCCGTCATCGCTGACGAATTCCACGGTAAACCCATCCTTGCCGCCTCTCGCGGCAATGATCTGCGTGCCAACGACCTGCATCAGCCTTCCTCCGTTTTCATCTCTTCATGATTTGAAACGGGGCTGCCGCCGCTTGGTTCCCGCTCAGTTGCGCGCCTGCGGCAGATAGGAAATCTTCAGTTCCAGCTGCAGGCTGACGATCGGCAGCCGCTCGGAATTCTGAACCTCGATCGACAATCGCCGCTCCGGCGCCGACGGCAGCCCATCGAGCGCCATCTCCGCCAGCACATGCTTGGCCTCCTCGATTGCCGAAAACAGATCCGGAAATTCAAACGGCAGATCGGCCGCAGCCGTGCCGTCATTGTCTTGCGTCTTGAAATAAAAAGCGGACATCAGTTCCCACTCGCCTTTTGATGCATAAAGCGGGAAGTGCACTAATGGTTTCAATGCACACGGAAAAACTTGGGAGGGAGGTCAGGCGACGGCGATCTTTTCGGGATGCGAACGCGGAGCCGGATCGACATAGGCGCCCGGCTCGTTGACCGAGCGGTCGAGCAGTTTGCGGACAAGGCCGCCTGCCGCGGCCTCCGCCCCTTCGCGGCTGTAGAAATTGCCGCGCACCTGGATCGAGGCGGCAAGCAGCCGCATGAAGGCGGTGAGCAGGAGCGGCGACGGCGCCACCGGCCGGCTCCAAAACGCATCGAGCGGCTGGCGATCCGTCAGGCCATCGATGTCATAGACGGTCGAGCCCAGCACCTTGACCGGCCTACCCGCCTGCAGCGCGTTCAGCGCCGCGGTGGAATTGACGGTCACCAGCCCACTGCAGCCACGGATGAGCAAATCGAGATTTTGAGTTGCGTGATCGACGACTGCCAGATTCCCCTCAGACTTGCAAAGCACACTAAGTCCGCTTCAACAAGCCAATTGGAACCGTACCCCCAAAAAAGCCACAGCTGTGTTTTCCGTACCATAAGGCTGTAATATTATTGACCAGCACCTACAAGTTACGGATCGAACCTATCTACAAATTGAGTTAAAGGCGCTTTAAAACCCGCAGAGCGTGCCAAACCGTACGGAGATTGCAGCAAACAATCACTACCCGTTTTCAACGAACATTTCAGACTTCGATGATATTGCTATGTCTTATCAGGGGTGAGGAAATGTGAATGCCGGGGTTCTTTCGCAGCCGTGCCGGACGGCAGTGTCTATCGGTCATGATGCTCGGGGGCGTCCTCTGGCTCCTCGGAATCCTGTTGGAATTCGGCGATGGCCTCTCGGCCTTTGTGCAGATGTTCGATGATTACGGCGCCGAAAAGCTTGTGCTTGCCTTCGTCATCGCCGGCGCCATGAGCTTCATCTATTCGATCCTGCGCATTGCCGATCTTCGCCGCGAGATGGAGCTGCGCGCCGCCGCGCAGTTCAAGGCCGACTGGACCGCCACCCACGACCATCTGACCAAGCTGCCGAACCGCTATGCCTTCGAGCGCAAGAAGCTCGCCCGCCCGGACGCTTCCGACGAGGAGCATAACGCGGCAGCGCGCAACGTCACCGTCTTCTCGGTCGATCTCGACGGCTTCAAGAAGGTCAACGATCTCGTCGGCCACAAGGGCGGCGATATCCTATTGATCGAGGTAGCGCGGCGCATCTGTTCGCTCGGCAATGCCGATTGCGTCTATCGCTTCGGTGGCGACGAATTCGTCATCATCGGTGCCGGCATGACCGAGGAGCGCGAGAAGCATTTCGCCCGCGTGCTGATCCAGGCCGTCACAAGACCGATCAGCATCGAAGGCTTTGCCGTCGAAGTCGGCGCCAGTGTCGGCTACGAGCGCTGGACCGAAGGCAGCGAAACGCTTGAGAACGCCGCCCACCGCGCCGATCTGGCGATGTATGAGGCGAAGTCACGCGGCCCGAACCATGCGCTCGCCTTCGAGGCATCGATGCAGGACAAGGTGGCCGAGCGCGCCTCTCTGGAGACGAAGCTGCGCACCGCCATCCAGCAGAAGGCCATCCGTCCCTTCTATCAGCCACTGATCGATCTGAAGACCGGCGATATCTGTGGCTTCGAGGCGCTGGCCCGCTGGTCCGACGATACCGGCGTCAACATCCCTCCCCCCGTCTTCATCGGCATTGCCGAGGAAACCGGGATGATCACCGAGCTCTTTGAGAACCTGCTGTCGCAGGCCTGCCGCGACGCGCTCGGCTGGCACGCCCATATCGTCCTCTCCTTCAATATCTCTCCGGTGCAGATGGAAGACCGGCTGCTCGCCTCGCGCATCCTGAAAGTGCTCGCCGCCTCCGGCCTGCCGCCGGAAAGGCTCGAGATCGAGATCACCGAGAATGCCCTGATCCAGGATCCGGCGATCGCCGCCGTCATCCTCGACGAGCTGCATGCGGCAGGCGTCCAGATCGCGCTGGACGATTTCGGCACCGGCTATTCCAGCCTCGCCCAGCTCGCCCGCTACCGCTTCGACAAGATCAAGATCGACAAGAGCTTCGTCGCCACTTACCAGGAAGACGAACGCCAGGAAAAGATCGTCCGCGCCATGCTCGGCCTCGGCCACAGCCTGAATATCAAGACGACCGCGGAAGGCATCGAGGAACACAGCCAGCTCGGCTACCTGACCCGCCTCGGCTGCGACATCGGCCAGGGCTACCTCTTCGGCAAGGCGATGCCGGCGGATCAGGCTGCGGCGTTTATCGAAGAGCGGATGCAGACGCTGTCGGCGGCGGGTTGAGGCTCCCTGGCGGCCACCATCTTTCCCTTAGCCAAGCCAAAATTTTCAACTGTCGAAACGAGGCTTTCGGTATTTGCCCCCCATAGCCGTGAGCCTACGGAGCATTTCATCGACACTGATAGAAAAGAGTTGGCGCATATATCGAAGGCGATACTTGAGCGAATGCCCGAGCTTGCGAAGTCTCCTGTCAGTCTTCGTGCGAAGGCGCCGTCTTCCCCACGGCGTTTGAGCGCGCAAATTGAGATAGAAGTCCTTTTCTGGATGCTGGCACTCGACACTATCAGGTTTCGCGTGAATGAAGTGCACGATCACCGCGTCAGCGAAGTCGTTCCCTCTCTGGGCGTTCCAAATCCACTCAAGTGACAACACCCGGCCCGTCGACAGGACGTTCAGGACATCCTGATCCATAAATGTATAGTTGTTGATTTGCAGTAGCTCGATCGCTTTTCGCGTAAGCCCTTCATTTCGCCACTTCTTTACATCGAGGACCAGAACGCCGGAGTTAAAATAAAGCTCATCGTCATTCCGTCCCAAACGACGATTCAGCTTCGCGCCACCAACCGTGCAGCACGCTGCCACGAGATTATCTTGGAGGTCGGTCTCGAAAAGATGCGAGATGTCGCCTTTTACGATAACGTCGGCGTCCAGATAGACGATACGTTCGCAGGTTTCATCGACAATCTCGGGCATGAGCAGACGGCCGTAGATGGACCGGCTCCAATATGACGTCGTTTTGAGATTCTCAATTCGACCCGCCATTTCCTTCGTCATGTCGACAAAGGTTACTTCTCGATCCGCGGCCGCAGCAATATTGGCTTTGTCAGCCTCTGTAAGACCATCGGCAAGTATCCAGAACTGAACAGCACCGACATTTCCGAACTGATGAACCGATCGTAGCATGACACCGGCGAGTTCAACATAATTTCTATCTATACAGCACGCGAGAATCATCAGGACGCTTCTAAATTGAAAATATTCCAGCGAGGCCGCTACCAAAGAGAGCGTAGAGATGTCAATTCCCGAGTTCAGGGCGTGGCAGATCAAGCAGCGTCATTTATCGACGAGCGGATGCAGACGCTGTCGGCGGCGGGTTGAATCACTCGCCCTCAGGCCTATCTCGACTGGCATGGCACTTGGAATAGCAATCGGCACCGCCATCGGGGCGGCAACCGGATCGATCCTCTTCGAAGATACCGCAATCGGCATCGCCGTCGGCATTGCACTTGGCGCGGCGGCCGGAGGCTTTGCGCGGAGAGGCCGATAGGTAGACATAGCGAAACCGGCCGGTGCCAGCCGTCAATGCCGATAGCGTCTTTGATTGGAGAAGATTGGTAGCGGGGGGCGGAATTGAACCGCCGACCTCAGGGTTATGAATCCTGCGCTCTCACCAACTGAGCTACCCAGCCACAACTCGAACAAGCCATTCGCAAAGCGCTCGGCCCGTCGGTGAGCGGGTTATTAAGAGCCTCTCGCCTTTGTGTCAAGCACATGAAAGAGAAAAAGGCTGCACCGCAGCATCGCCTTTCCCAAGAATTTTACGCAGCCACCGGCTGGCTCAGAAGTGCCTTCAGCGAGGCCTCGGCGGCGGGCTCGCGTTCGGAGCGCTCGATGAAGCCGCCGCCGAAAACGCGGGCGTCGTCGCCGGGCGCCGAATAGAGCGCGCAGGCCTGGCCGGGCGCGATGCCGGCTTCGCCGACGGTCAGATCGACATAGATGCCCGAGGCGTCGGCGCGCAGAACGGCAGGCTCCGGCACGCGGGTGGAACGCACCTTGGCATAGCAGGCAAAGCCTTCGCCGGAGGCCGCCTGCAAGAGATCTTCGTCGCCCAGCCAGTTGACGTCGCGCAGATAGACGCGGTGCGTTTCCAGCGCTTCCTTGGGGCCGACGATGACGCGGCGCGAGCGGGCGTCGAGATAGACGACATAAAGCGGCTCGCCAGTGGCGACGCCGATGCCGCGGCGCTGGCCGATCGTGTAATGCAGGATGCCGTCATGCTGGCCGAGCACGCGGCCGTCGAGATGGACGATCTCGCCGGCAAGCGCCGCATTCGGCTTCAGCTTGTTGATGACGTCGGAATACTTGCCCTGCGGCACGAAACAGATGTCCTGGCTATCGGCCTTCTTGGCAACGACGAGGCCCATCTCTTCGGCCAGCTTGCGGGTCTCGGCCTTCGGCAGGCCGCCGAGCGGGAAGCGCAGATAGTCGATCTGCTCCTGCGTCGTCGCAAACAGGAAGTAGCTCTGGTCGCGATCGGCATCGGCCGGGCGGTAAAGCGCGCGGCGGCCGGGATTGCCGGGCGCCGGGTTGGGCCGCGACCGGATGTAGTGGCCTGTCGCCAGCGCATCGGCGCCGAGTTCCTTGGCAGTCTCGAGGAGATCGGCAAACTTGACCGTCTGGTTGCAGGAGACGCAGGGGATCGGCGTCTCGCCCGCCACATAGCTTTCCATGAACGGGTTGATGACCGTGTCGCGGAAGCGCTTTTCGTAATCCAGCACATAATGCGGAATGCCGAGCGTCTCGCAGACCCGGCGCGCGTCGTCGATATCCTGGCCGGCGCAGCAGGAACCGGCCCGGTGGACGGCAGCGCCGTGATCATAGAGCTGCAGGGTGATGCCGAGCACATCGTAGCCCTGGTGTTTCAAAATCCCGGCCACGACGGAACTGTCCACGCCGCCGGACATGGCGACGACGACACGGGTGTCTTCGGGCTTCTTGTCAAAATCCAGTGTGTTCACGAGGTACTGCCAACTCTGCGCTCAGGAAATTCGATTGTAGCGATCCGTGCCTTGCCCTGCAAATGCCGCGGATTGTGCTGCCGCCGGCGGGGTCGGCCGCCGGTCTTTCATTGGCGCTGGATATAGAAAGGAACGCCCCGTCACGCAAGGGGCGCGTAGAACGGCCTCACTCCGCCGCCTCCCTGCGCGGAACTCCGCTGCCGCCATCCATCACCGCCCTCACCTGCGGCAGCGCATGCGGATATTCCTGCTGGATGAAATCGATCAGCTTCTCGCGGATCTTGCAGCGCAGGTCGAAGGTGCGGCCGGAATTGGAGGCCGATGCCAGGATGCGGATCTCCATGACGCTCTCCTTGAAATCGGTGACGGCGACATTGACCACCCGCTTGTCCCAGAGTTTCGAGGCGGCCAGGATTTCCTCCACCTTCCTGCGGATGACCGGCACCGGCACGCTGTAATCGAGATAGAGCATAACATTGCCGATCAGCGAGGCGCTTTCGCGGGTCCAGTTCTGGAACGGGTTCTCGATGAAATAGCTGAGCGGCAGGATCAGCCGCCGCCAGTCCCAGATCTTGACGACGACATAGGTGGAGGTGATCTCCTCGACATTGCCCCACTCGCCCTCGACGAGCAGCGCATCGTCGATGCGGATCGGCTGGGTGATCGCCAGCTGGATACCGGCAAACAGGTTCTTCAGCACCGGCTGCAGCGCCAGACCAACGACGATACCGGCGACACCGGCCGAAGCGAGCAGGCTGACGCCATATTGCTTGACCGCATCGAAGGTCATCAGGCAGGAGGCGATCGCCACCATGACGATCAGGAGATCGGCGATCCGCTCTATGATGCGCGACTGCGTCACATGCTTGCGGGCGAGAAGATTGTCCTCGGCATCCAGCTTGAAGCGCCGGAGATAGACGGTCATCCAGATATGTTTGGCGGTCCGCGCCATCGCCGCAACGAGAATGATGAAGGCGATCAGCAGGATGTGGCGCAGCGTCGACGCCTGATATTCCGTCAGCGGCGAGACGGTGGCGGCAAAGGACAGCGCCGCGGTCAGGATCGCCAGCCGCGCCACACGCTCCAGCCGTGAAACCATGGAGCGCCAGAAGAGATCCCGCCCGGCAACGATGCGTGTCAGCAGGCGGAAGGCGAGCCGGTGGATGAAGAGCGCCAGCGCTACGACGACGGCAAAGATGACGGTGCTTGCCAGCCAGTCCGGAAGCCAGAAGCCTTGGGCGCGAATTTCGTTCACAAGGTCGGTCATGCCCCGGGAGCTAGGGTGCAGCGCAGCATAGAAAAGAGCCGGAGGTCAAAAAGACTGCTCCGGCTCCGTCCGACCATTCAGTTATCGAGGCAGGGATCGGCGAAAAGGAAGCCCTTCAGCGCGCCCGACAGCGTCTTCAGGCTGACGACGATCCAGATCATCGCAAGCGCTGCAACCAGCGCTCCGCCAAGCCAGGTCAGCAGCGGAAATGCGAGAAGCTGGCCAAGGCGCAGTGTAGCGACCGCATAGACCCCGATCGGGAAGGTGAAAGCCCACCAGCCGAGATTGAAAGGCAGTTGGCCGCCGCGGGCATGGCTTGCGGTCGTCGCAATGGCGATCGCCAGCCACCAGAGCCCGTAACCCCAGAGAAGCACGGCACCGAGCAGGCTTGCACCGGCCATGGCGGAGGCCAGGTCGCCAAGCCCTCTTGCCGCCAGCACGCCGCCGCTATTGGCGGCAAAGAGCGCGAGACCGAAAGCACCGGTGCCGATCGGACCGAGCGCGAGAAACCCGGTCGCGCCCATGCTGGCCGGCGGCAGCTTGTGCAGCGCCATGCGCAGGAAGAGGATGACGAGGATACCGAGCGCCAGCGGCACCGAGCATGCCCAGAGCACATAGCTGGTGAACAGCATGGTGAACTGCGCGCCATCCCCCGCAAGATGCGGGATCAGCAGCGCACCGCTGCCCGCGGTGACCTCCGAGGCAACGACCGGCAGCAGCCAGACGCCGGTCATCTCATGGATTGCGTGCTGCTGGCGCGTGAACATCGCAAAGGGGATCGAGAGGCCAGCGAGCACTGCCAGCACCGCATCGAGCCACCAGAGCGCTTGCGCGATCTCGATCGCCGTATCGCCCATCAGCGGCACGCCGAAGATGACGAAGCCGTTGATGATGGTGGCAAGCCCCATCGGAATGCAGCCGAAGAACATCGACAGCACCGGATGATTGAGGACGCGTCGGGCATCCGCGGGGTAGAGAACCCATTTCGCGGCATAGATCGCGGTCAGCGCCGCAAAGAGCAGGATGTTCAGGAACCACAGTACCTCGCCCACACTGTAGAGCACGGGGGCTGACGGAAACTGCGCCAGACAGACACCAAGGATCCCGGTGCCCATCGTCGCCGCGAACCAGTTGGGCGTGAAATGGCGGATGATCCGCAGGCCTTCGCTGGAGATACCGTCGGTTTCGATTTTCATGAGAATGGTCATGCCGCTTGCCTCGTCTTTCTGGGATCACGAATAAACGCCTCAATTAATCGCTTCCAACGAATTGTAATTGTCATTTCATTCGATAAAATCGAACATATGACCTTGGAACAGCTCCGCATCTTCGTCGAAGTCGCCGCCCGCCAGCATGTGACGCGGGCTGCAGAGCATCTGAACATGACGCAATCGGCCGTCAGCGCCGCGATCACCGCGCTGGAAACGCGCCATGGCGTGACGCTCTTCGATCGCGTCGGCCGCTCGATCGTTCTCAACCAGACCGGCCAGCTGTTCCTGAAGGAAGCACAGCAGGTGCTGGCGAGCGCCCGGGCGGCGGAAGCGGCACTGATGGATCTCTCGGGCCTGATGCATGGCGAGCTCTCGATTGCCACCAGCCAGACGGTCGCCGCCCACTGGCTAGGCCCGAAGCTTGCCGCCTATCGCAGCCGCTATCCCGGCATCAAGCTCAATGTCGGCATCGGCAATACGGCGGACACCGCCGATGCGGTGATGAACGGCAAGGCGGAAATCGGGCTGATCGAGTGGCGGGAGGAGCGACGCGGCGTTGCGGCCCGGCAGGTGGCGATCGACGAGATGATCGTCATCGTCGGCCGCGATCACCCCTGGGCAGATGGCAAGCCGCGCCGTGTGGACGATTTCAGACAGACGTCCTGGGTGGTGCGCGAGGCGGGATCCGGCACCCGCCACGCCTTCGAGAGCATGATCGAGGCGAAGGGCATGACGCTTGCGGCGCTCGACGTGGCGCTGATGATGCCCGCCAACGAGCCGATCATCGGCGCCGTCGAGGCGGGATTGGGCGCGACGCTGATGTCGCGCAGCATCGCCGCGCCGTTTCTGAAGAGCGGATCGATCGCCGAAGTGGCGGTCACGCCGCTGCCACGGCCATTCTTCCTGCTGCGGCATGAGGAACGCTATCGCAGCAAGGCGGCGGATGCCTTTGATGCGATAATCTCAACCGTGGGCGGCGCGCTTTAGCGGCGCTTCGGCATCGATCAGCCGCTCGGCCTCGCGCTGCGGCATCGGCTTGCCGAGCAGATAGCCCTGCACCTCGGCAAAGCCTTCCTGGCGCAACCGGTCCAGCTGCTCTTCGGTCTCGATACCTTCGGCCAGTGTCACCGCGTTGAAGCCGGAGCCGATACCGGCGACGGCTCGGATGATGGCGAGATTGCCCGGATCGCTCTCCATGCCGGCGACGAAGCTGCGGTCGAGCTTGATCTTGTCGAAGGCAAAGGCGCGGAGATAACTGAAGGAAGAGTAGCCCGTACCGAAATCGTCTATGGCGATGCGGATGCCGAGCTCCTTCAGCGCCCTGAGCAGCGGCAGGCTCTGCTCGACATCGGCCAGGAAGACGGATTCGGTGATCTCGATTTCCAGCCGCTGCGGCTGCAGGCCGCTGTCGCTGAGCGCCGAGACCACGGTTGCCAGCAGCGTGTTGTGGCGGAACTGGCAGACCGAGAGATTGACGGCGATCTTCAGGTGCTCCGGCCAGGACGCGGCGGCCCGGCAGGCCTCGCGCAGCACCCACTCGCCGATCGGCACGATCAGCCCGGTATCCTCGGCAATCGGAATGAATTCCATCGGCGCTACGAGCCCACGGGCCGGATGGCGCCAGCGGATCAGCGCCTCGAACCCGGCAAGCCGCCCCGTCACGGCCTGGACGATCGGCTGGTAGTACAGCTCGAACTGATCCTTCTCCAGCGCGTCGCGCAGCTCCGCCGTCAGCTGGTGGCGCCGTTCCGCCTCCAGCCGCATCTCGGCCTCGTAGAAGCGATAGGTCGAGCGGCCGCTTTCCTTGGCGGCGTAAAGCGCCAGATCGGCATGGCGCATCAGCACATCGGCATCGCCCGCCTGCTGCGGCGCGAGCGCCACGCCGATCGAGCAGGTCACATGCTCGTTGCTGCCATCGAGATCGAAGGGGGCGCTCAGAACGGCGAGCAGCTGCTCGGCAAACCGCTTGGTGCGGCCGCAATCGCCGCCCTTGAGTACGACAGCAAATTCATCACCGCCGAGCCGAGCGACGAGATCGCCATCCTCGACCAGCATCTGCAGCCGTTTCGCCACTTGGCAGAGCAGAGCATCGCCAGCCGCATGCCCCTTGCTGTCATTGATGAGCTTGAAATGATCGACATCGAGATAAAGCAGCGCCACCGGCGCCTCGGCAGTGGCCGCAACCGCGTGGCTCTCGATGAAATCCGCGAAGGCAGCGCGGTTCGGCAGCCCGGTCAGCGCGTCATGCATGGCGAGATGCGCGAGCTTCGCCTCAAAGGCGCGCTCCTCGGTCACATCCTGCGAGATGCCGAGCAGATAACGCCGCGCCCGGCCCTCCGGCGCCGGCAGCGCCCGCTTTACCGTCTTCAGCAGGCGATGGCCGCCGCCGCGCTTCGGCACCGTCTCTTCGAAGATCACGGTGATATCTTCGTCCAGCACCTGCCGGTCCTGTTCGCGGAAGAAGCCGGTCTTGTCACGGAACACCATGCGATCGGTCTTGCCGACGATCTCGCGCCCCGGCATCTCGGCAATCGCCGCGCTCTGCCGGTTGAACAGCACATAGCGCCCGTCGTCTTCCATATCCTTGACGAAGACGCCGACCGGCAGGTTGTCGACGATGCTGTCGAGCAGCGAGCGGGTATCGGTGACCTGTCGCCTTGCGGCATTCACTTCGCTCCGATCCTGCACGATGGCGAGAATGGCATCGCCGCCGTCGAACCGCACCTCGCGGCCATATGTCAGAACCTCGAATGCCTCGCCGGTCGCCTTCAGATGCGTCCAGCGCTCGGCACGCTCGATATCGGTGCGCCCCTGAACGGCAGTCATCATCCGCTCGCGTTCGGCCGGCGGGCGGATGTCGAGCACGGTCATTTCCCGGAACTGCTCGGCCGAATAGCCGTAGAGATCATGGGCGGCATTGTTGACGATGAGGAAGCGCAGCGTCCGGGGATCATAGACCCACATCGGTGACGGATGGGTTTCGAACAACGACCGGAAGTCGTCGTTCGGAACTTGAAATTCATCGGTCTTCGTCGTGGTGGGGGCCATGAAGTCTTTTCGGATACAAACAGCGGACCGCGATGTTGTAACGCAAAAAGCTGAATAAATTCAAAATGATAGGATGCATAAACTTTGTGCGATCGCTTATTTAATAAGCAGCCTCGGATAGATTTATGCCGCCGGATCGCGCAAAAGATGCATAGAGGAAGTTCGATCTCTACTTTGCGCCGCTTGGCACCCGGTCAATGCTGGTGATGCGTGCACTGGCCATGATCGGCAAGGATCTCGATCACCCGGCACTGATCGACGCGGCCGTGCCCGCAGCCCTCGACCATGACTTCAAGCTCCGCCTTCAGCGCCGTCAGGCTGCGGATGCGCTGCTCGACCTCCGCCAGCCGCGCCTTGGCAATCGCATCGGCGGAGGCGCAGGATTGGTGCGGATCGTCCTGCAGCGTCAGCAGCGTCCTGATCGCATCGACCTCGAAGCCGAGTTCGCGCGCGTGGCGGATGAAGGCGAGGCGCCTGACGTCCTCGGGCTCATAGGAGCGCTGGTTGCCTTCGCTGCGAACTGGCGCGGCAAGCAACCCGATGCCCTCGTAGTACCGGATGGTCGGCACCTTGACGCCGCTCTGGCGCGCAGCATCTCCGATAGTGATTTTTTTCATGATCGCCTCTTGCACCTCTAGTCGCTAGAGGATGTAGGAAGAATACCGGTAGATGACAAGGAACCGGATCATGGCTGATACATCCCAGGCAAAATACCGCGTCGGCGGCATGGATTGCGCCTCCTGCGCATCGAAGATCGACACGGCCGTTCGCCGCCTTCCCGGCGTCGAAGATGTTTCCGTCTCCGTCACCGCGGGCACGATGACTGTCAGCCACGACGGCAGCAGCGATCTCGGCGCCATCGAGAAGCGGGTGACGGGGCTCGGCTATTCCGTCGTCCCCATGCCGCTCGGCAAGCAGAGCGCCCCTGCCCCGTCAACTCACGCGCATCACGACCATGACCACGCCGGGCACGATCATTCCCACCATGACCACGACCACGCGGAAATCGAAGGGCTGCATGGCCACGACCATACGCCGATGGATGGTCCATGGTGGAAAAGCCGCAAGGGCCAGCTCACCATCCTGTCCGGCATCGCTTTCGCGGTCGCCTATGCGGCCGGCCATCTCCTGCCGCAGATTTCTGCCTATGCCTTCACCGTCGCCATGCTGATCGGCCTTATCCCGATCGCGCGGCGCGCGGTCATGGCAGCGCTTGCCGGCACGCCCTTCTCGATCGAGATGCTGATGACCATTGCCGCCGTCGGCGCCGTCATCATCAATGCCGCCGAAGAAGCCGCAGCTGTCGTCTTCCTGTTCCTCGTCGGCGAATTGCTCGAAGGTGTCGCGGCAGGCCGCGCCCGCGCCAGCATCCAGTCGCTGACGACGCTGGTCCCGAAGAGCGCATTGCTGGAGGAAAATGGCGCGACACGCGAAGTTCCCGCCGAAGCCCTCGCCGTCGGCTCGATCATTCTCGTGCGCCCCGGCGATCGCATCTCCGGCGACGGCATCATCGTCTCCGGCGAAAGCGCCATCGATGAATCGCCGGTGACGGGTGAAAGCGTCCGGTTCGCAAGAGCCCCGACGATACGGTCTTCGCCGGCACCGTGAATGGCGATACGGCGCTCCGCATCCGCGTCACCGCTGCAGCGGCCGACAATACCATCGCCCGCGTCGTCAAGCTCGTCGAGGAAGCCCAGGAATCCAAGGCGCCTACGGAGCGCTTCATCGACCGCTTCTCGCGCTACTATACGCCCGGTGTCGTCGCGGTTGCCGCGCTTGTCGCCATCCTGCCGCCGCTGGTTGCCGGTGGTTCCTGGAGCGAATGGACCTACAAGGGCCTCGCCATCCTGCTGATCGGTTGCCCCTGCGCGCTCGTCATCTCCACACCTGCTGCCATCGCCGCCTCGCTCTCCTCCGGTGCTCGCCGCGGCCTGCTGCTGAAGGGTGGCGCCGTTCTGGAAGGTCTCGGCAAGATTACCGCCGTGGCGCTCGACAAGACCGGTACCTTGACCGAGGGAAAGCCGAAGGTCACCAACATCCTCGCCTTCGGCAGCTTCACCGAGGCGCAGGTCCTCTCGCGCGCCGCAGTGCTGGAGCGCAGCTCTAGCCACCCGCTGGCGCTGGCGATCCTCAATCGCGCCGCGACAGACAAGGTGCCGGTGCCCCCGGCATTCGAAGTCGCCGCTATCCCCGGCAAGGGCATGACCGGCCGCGCCGGCGGCGAGCAGCTCGATCTCTTCTCTCCCGCCGCGGTTCGCGAACAACTGAGCCCGGAACAGGACAGCGCGATCCAGGCGCTGAACGATCAAGGCAAGACGGTCTCGATCCTGCTCGTCAACGGCGCGATCGCCGGCGTCATCGCCATGCGCGACGAACCGCGCGACGATGCGGCAGCCGGGCTGAAGGCGCTGACGGCGCGTGGCGTCAAGGTGGTGATGCTGACCGGCGACAACGTCCGCACCGCAAAGGCCATCGGCGAGCAGCTCGGCATCGAGGTACGCGCCGAGCTGATGCCTGAAGACAAGCAGCGGATCGTCAGCGAACTGAAGCGCGAAGGCTTCACCGTCGCCAAGGTCGGCGACGGCATCAACGACGCCCCTGCTCTTGCGGCTGCCGATATCGGCATCGCCATGGGCGGCGGCACCGATGTGGCGCTGGAAACCGCCGATGCCGCGATCCTCCACGGCCGCGTCGGTGATGTCGCCTCGATGATCGCGCTCTCGCAGCGGACGATGCGCAACATCTTCCAGAACATCACCATCGCGCTCGGTCTAAAGGCCGTGTTCCTGGTCACCACGATCATCGGCATCACCGGCCTCTGGCCCGCGATCCTTGCCGACACCGGCGCGACGGTTCTGGTAACGTTCAACGCGCTGCGTCTGTTGCGCCCGGCGCGTTAAAAACCCGAACCCGCGGAACATTTTGCCCTGTCGCGCATTCACGCTCGCGGGCGGACTGCGCCCTGGCGATTTCAGCGGGAGGACACCATGGATCGCAAAAGTCTTATGGCATTGCTGGGCATTCTGGCCGTTGCGGGCTACCAGAACCGCGACAACATCACGGCGACGCTGCGCGAGATGACCGGCGGCGGGCAGCCGCAGGGCTCCGGAGCGCAACCCGGCGGCGCGGCTCCACAGGCCGATGGCGGTCTCGGTGGCCTGCTCGGCGGCATTCTCGGCGGCGGGGATAGTGGCGGGGCCACACAGTCCGGCGGCCTTGGCGGATTGGGTGGCCTGCTCGGCGGCCTCGCCAGCACCGGCCTTGGCGATCTGCTCAAGGGCAATTCAGCCGGCGGCATCCTGAGCGGCGGCCTTGGCGGGCTGCTCGATCACTTCCAGCAGAACGGCTTCGGCGATACGGCAAACTCCTGGGTTTCCTCGGGAGAGAACAAGCCGATCGACAACGGCCAGCTCTCCCAGGCGCTCGGCCCCGACATTCTGGACGAGCTCGCCAAGGCGACCGGCCTGAACAAGGACGACCTCCTCGCCCGGCTTTCGAAGACATTGCCGCAGGCCGTCGACAGTCTGACGCCGCAGGGCCGCGTGCCTGACGCGGGCAGCATCAGCGCCTGATCCCGATCGCACGAAAAAGCCCGGCGCAGTCTCCCGCGCCGGGCTTTTCTTTGTCTTCCTGGGAGGAAAATCAGTCGACCGCGAAGACCAGCGGCTTGGCCTGGCGGATCGCCGCATTGGCCGTCAGCTTCGCCAGAACTTCATCGCTCAGCGGACCATCGACATACAGCAGCGCGATCGCATCACCGCCCTGCTTGTCACGGCCGAGCTGGAAGTTGGCGATATTGACGCCGGCGGAGCCGAGCGTCGTGCCGATGAAGCCGATCATGCCGGGAACGTCGGTATTGGTGATGTAGACCATGTGCGAACCGACATCGGCGTCGAGGTTGATGCCCTTGATCTGGATGAAGCGCGGCTTGCCATCCGAGAAGACCGTACCGGCAATCGAGCGCGTCATCGTGTCGGTCTTGACCGTCAGCTTGATGTAACCGTCATAGACGCCGGTCTTGTCGCGCTTGACCTCGGAAAGGACGATGCCTTTTTCCTTGATCATGACGGGAGCCGAAACCATGTTCACATCGGCCACCTGGCTGCGGATCAGGCCGGCCAGCGTCGCGGAGGTGAGTGCCCGCGTGTTCATGCCGGCGGTGACGCCGTCATAAAGGATTTCGATTTCCTTGATCGGCTCGTCGGTGACCTGGCCAACAAAGGCGCCGAGAACGTCGGCGAGCTTGATGAACGGCTTGAGGATCGGCGCTTCTTCAGCGGTGATCGAGGGCATGTTGATGGCGTTCGAAACCGCACCCTTGACGAGGTAATCCGACATCTGCTCGGCAACCTGCAAAGCGACGTTTTCCTGCGCTTCCGTGGTCGATGCGCCGAGATGCGGCGTGCAGACGACGTTCGGCAGACCGAAGAGCGGGCTTTCCTTGGCGGGCTCGACTTCGAAAACGTCGAAACCGGCACCGGCAACGTGGCCGGACTTGATGGCTTCGGCAAGGGCGGCTTCATCGACGAGGCCACCACGGGCGCAGTTGATGATGCGAACGCCGGGCTTGGTCTTGGCGAGGTTTTCCTTGCCGAGAATGCCGCGGGTCTTGTCGGTCATCGGCACGTGCAGGGTGATGAAATCGGCCTGGGCCAGCAGCTCGTCGAGCTCGACCTTGGTGACGCCCATTTCCTGGGCGCGTTCGGCCGAGAGGAAGGGGTCATAGGCGAGGACATGCATGCCGAGGCCAATCGCCTTCTTGCAGACGATGCCACCGATATTGCCGGCGCCGATAACGCCGAGCGTCTTGCCGGTGATTTCGACACCCATGAACTTCGACTTTTCCCACTTGCCGGCCTGCGTCGAGGCATCGGCCTGCGGCAGCTGGCGGGCAACGGCAAACATCAGCGCGATGGCGTGTTCGGCCGTGGTGATCGAGTTGCCGAAAGGCGTGTTCATGACGATGATACCGCGGCGCGATGCGGCCGGGATATCGACATTGTCAACGCCGATGCCGGCGCGGCCGATGACCTTCAGGTTGGTCGCCGAAGCGATCAGCTTTTCGGTCGCCTTGGTGGCCGAACGGATGGCAAGACCATCATAGTTGCCGATGATTTCGGCGAGCTTGTCCTTGTCCTTGCCGAGCTGCGGCTGGAAATCGACTTCGACGCCGCGGTCACGGAAAATCTGGACGGCGGTTTCCGACAGTTCGTCGGATACGAGAACGCGAGGTGCCATTGGGGGCTTCCTTCAAAAACTTCAGCGATGGATGAAATCAGGGATGCTGGGCTCCGCCATCAAGACGGAGCCTTATGCGATCAACTCAGGCAGCAGCCTGGGAAAGCGTAGCTTTCTGCGTTTCGAAGGCCCAGGAGAGCCACGGCATCAGCTTCTGCATGTCGGATGCCTCGATCGTCGCACCGGCCCAGATGCGCAGGCCCGACGGGGCATCGCGGTAAGCGCCGATATCATAGGCGACGCCTTCCTTTTCGAGGAGAGCGACGAGGCCCTTGGCGAAATTCGCCTGGCCGTCCGCGTCGAGAGCGACGACATCCTTGTCGACGATCTTCAGGCAGATGGAGGTGTTGGAAGCCGTCTCGGCCTTGACCGCCAGGTTGGCGATCCAGTCATTGGCAGCGATGAAATCGGCAATGACCTTGGTATTGGCATCGGCACGCGCCATCAGCGCCTTCAGGCCACCGAGCTTCTGAGCCCAGAGCAGCGCATCGATATAGTCTTCGACGCAGAGCATAGACGGCGTGTTGATGGTCTCGCCGGTGAAGATGCCCTCGATCAGCTTGCCGCCCGAGGTCATGCGGAAGATCTTCGGCAGCGGCCAGGCCGGTGCATAGGTCGTCAGGCGCTCGACGGCGCGCGGCGACAGGATGATGACGCCATGAGCGCCTTCGCCGCCGAGAACCTTCTGCCAGGAGAAGGTGACAACATCGAGCTTGGCGAAGTCCATGTCCTGGGCGAATGCCGAGGAGGTCGCGTCGCAGATCGTCAGACCCTTGCGGTCGGCAGGGATGAAATCGGCGTTCGGAACGCGGACGCCCGAAGTGGTGCCGTTCCAGGTGAAGACGACGTCGCGGTCGAAATCGATGGTCGAAAGATCGGGCAGCTCGCCGTAGCCGGCTTCGATCTTGCGCACGTCCTTCAGCTTCAGCTGCTTGACGACATCGGTGACCCAGCCAGCGCCGAAGCTTTCCCAGGCGACCATGTCGACGCCGCGCTCGCCGAGCAGCGACCAGAGCGCCATTTCGACGGCGCCGGTATCGGAGGCAGGAACGATGCCGATGCGGTAATCCGCCGGCACTTCCAGAATTTCACGGGTAAGATCGATGGCCTGCTTCAGCTTCGTCTTGCCGACTTTCGCACGGTGCGAGCGGCCGAGAGGCGCGTCGGAGAGAGCATCGAGCGACCAACCGGGGCGCTTCGAGCAAGGGCCAGAAGAAAAATGGGTGTTATTCGGACGTACGTCCGGCTTTGCGGTGGCAGTGGCCATATGTATACCCTTCCAGGTAATTAGCCTCTCGTTGGGGAGAGGTGTCCCGCCGCCGTAGATACAGACGTCGCCCGTCATGGTCAACGGAGAAGTGTCGCAGCCTGAGGATTTTTTGACGCAGGCGCGACGGATGGCCGCAAACGCAAAAAAGCCGCCCGAAGGCGGCTTTCGTAAATCAGTCTCGATCCGGTTACTTGTAAACCGGCTGCTGCAGCGGGATCGCCGGAGCGGGTTCATAGGCAACAGGCTCCTGGCAACCGCCGAAGAGGTAACGGGCACCGGCGCGGACTTCGTGGACGTTGAAGCCCTTGTCACGGCCCGGGCCGCCGTTTTCAGCGTAACCGAACATGCTGCCGCCGTTGACATGCAGGAAGCGGTAACCAAGGTCGGCCTTGACGTTGCAGCTGACGTCGATGGAGGTACCGGCCATCAGAGCGTAGCTGAAGCGCCAGTTGCCCTTGCCGTTATGCGTAACTTCGTCATCGCAACCGCCGCCGTCGTCCTGGCAGGCGACGTTGCGGAGGTTGTTCCACTTGACGTAGGAGCCACCGATACCGGCACCGGCGTAAGGCGTGAAGATGCCGTAGGTGCCGAGATCGACATAGGCGTTGGCCATCAGGTTCCAGGCGCTCAGCGACGAACGATCGCTCGACGTGCAAGGCTCGAGCGGCGAGCCGCACTCGCCCGTGGTCGAACCGTGGAAGTCAGCCTTGGTCAGGTAATCCAGCGTCAGATCGGTGCGCAGGTAGTTGTTGACCTGGTAACCGACACCGCCGCCGACGGTGAAGCTGTCGCGAAGATCGGCGCTGGTGAAATCAACTTCGTTGTCGTTGCTGCCCTGGAAATAGCGGGCACCGCGCAGATCGGTGAAGCCGTAGCCGACGTCACCGCGCAGATACCAGCCGGTCGTTTCCGTGACCGTGACTTCCGGCGGCATTTCCGGGACCGGCTCGACAGGAGCGAGATCGGCCGCCAGTGCATTCGATGTCATCAGCAGTGCGGCGAAGATGCCGGCCAAGCTTCTTTTCATGATCCACTCCAAAGAAGTTACATTGGCCCGGCACGCGCCTGCCAATCTGATACGCTTTGCATGGATAATGAACGGGAAACGTTAAAACCCGCTTAACTACGAATATTTACCGTGTTTCTTCAGAGATCGCTCACCATAGTCAGTGGCGCAAAGAAAAAGCCGGCGCTGAAAGCACCGGCTTCATGATTGGCTGAAGCGCTTCTTCTTAGGCCGCGCTGCGCACGTTCGAAATCGTCCCGATCAGGTCGTTGACGATGCGCTCGATCTGGGCGCGGTCGTCGCCTTCGGCCATCACGCGGATCAGCGGTTCGGTGCCGGAGGGGCGGATGACGAGGCGGCCGTTCTTGGCGAGCTCGGCTTCGGCATCGGCGATCGCCTTCTGCACCTGGATATCCTCGAGCGGCTTGCCGCCGGAGATGCGGACGTTGCGCAGCAGCTGCGGCACCGGCTCGAACCGGCGGCAGATCTCGCTGACCGTCTTGCCGGTGCGCTTGACCGCAGCCAGGATCTGCAGGGCAGCCACGAGACCGTCGCCCGTCGTGCCGTAGTCGGACATGACGATATGGCCGGACTGTTCGCCGCCAACATTGTAATTGTGCTGGCGCATATGCTCGACGACATAGCGGTCGCCGACCTTGGTACGGGCAAGGTTCATGCCCTTGTCTTCCAGGAAACGTTCCAGGCCGAGATTGGACATCACGGTAGCGACGATGCCGTTGCCGCGCAGCTGCTGGCTGTCGGCCCAGCTTTCGGCGATGACGGCCATCAGCTGATCGCCGTCGACGATTGCGCCGTTTTCATCGACGATGATCACTCGGTCCGCATCGCCATCGAGCGCGATGCCGATATCGGCGCGCACTTCATCGACCTTCTTCTGCAGGGCGACAGGGCTCGTCGAGCCGCAATTGAGATTGATGTTGGTGCCATTCGGCTCGTTGCCGATCGTCACGACATCAGCGCCGAGTTCCCAGAGCGCAGCCGGAGCGACCTTGTAGGCAGCGCCATTGGCGCAGTCGATGGCGATCCTCAGGCCCTGTAGCGTCACGTCGCGCGGCAGCGTGCGCTTGGCATGCTCGATATAGCGGTCGTGAACGCCGTCGATGCGCTTGGCGCGGCCGATGTCGTCAGACTTGGCGAGCTGGCCGGAAAGGTCCTTCTCGAGCAGCTCTTCGATCTGCTGCTCGATGTCGTCGGAAAGCTTGTAACCGTCAGGGCCGAAAAGCTTGATGCCGTTGTCTTCATAAGGGTTGTGCGAGGCCGAGATCATCACGCCGATATCGGCGCGCAGCGAGCGCGTCAGCATGGCGACAGCGGGGGTCGGGATCGGGCCGAGAACGAAGGCGTCGATGCCGGCGGCGGTGAAGCCTGCGACCATCGCGTTCTCCAGCATGTAACCGGAAAGGCGGGTGTCCTTGCCGATGACGACGCGGTGGCGGTGGCTGCCGCGGCGGAAGATGGTGCCGACTGCGATGCCGACCCGCATCGCCAGATCCGGCGTCATCGGGAAGATGTTCGACTGGCCGCGAATGCCGTCCGTGCCGAAGTAACGTCTTTTCATATGTACCCCTATGCTTCCGGCGCGCCAAGAAGACGGCGCCATGTGCCAAGCAATTCTCGGCTGCGGGAGCGAATCAAATCGCTCGAAATCCACTGATGCAGCCTGCTCATGATAGCGGCATGCCACAAAACGCAGGCGCCATCACGTCAATTACGACGAAAACCGATTATATCGCGTTACTGCACAGAAAAGGCCGGATTTCCTGGGGAAACCCGGCCTCTCTTAAGCTTAGTCCGTTGTACTTTCGGTCAATGCGGCTGCGGCTCGAGGCCACCTTCGGCCTCATCGCCCTTCGACGCCGGACGGGCGCCAGCCTTCGGAACGGCCGAACCACGGCTCGGCGGCGTATCGTCGCCAAGATCGCGCGCCGGCTTTTCGCCGCGGATAAGCGCCTTGATCTCTTCGCCGGTCAGCGTTTCGTATTCCAGCAGGCCCTCGGCAATCGCGACGAATTCGTCGTGATTGTCGGTCAGGATCTGGCGGGCCTCGGTATAGGCGTCCTCGATCAGACGGCGCACTTCGCTGTCGATCTTCTGGGCCGTCGCTTCGGAGACGTTCTTCGACTGCGAAACCGAATGGCCGAGAAAGACTTCCTGCTGGTTTTCACCATAGGCGACCTGGCCGAGCACGTCGGAGAAGCCCCACTGGGTGACCATCGCGCGGGCAAGCTTGGTGGCCTGCTCGATGTCGGAGGACGCACCCGAGGTGATGTTCTCCTTGCCGAAGGTCAGTTCCTCAGCGATACGGCCACCCATCATGATGACGAGGCGAGAAACCATCCACTTGTAGCTCATCGAGTAGCGGTCGCCCTCGGGAAGCTGCATGACCATGCCGAGAGCACGGCCGCGCGGAATGATCGTTGCCTTGTGCAGCGGATCGGCGACGGCGACCTTGAGCGCCGTGATCGCGTGACCGGCTTCGTGATAGGCCGTGAGCTTCTTTTCCGCCTCGGTCATCGCCGAAGAGCGGCGCTCGGCGCCCATCATGATCTTGTCCTTGGCGTCTTCGAATTCCTGCATGGTGACGACGCGCTTGTTGCGGCGTGCAGCCATCAGGGCAGCTTCGTTGACGAGGTTCATCAGGTCTGCACCGGAGAAGCCGGGCGTACCACGCGCCAGCGTCTTCAGATCGACATTCGGAGCCAGCGGAACATTGCGGGCATGAACCTTCAGGATGCGCTCGCGGCCGACGATATCGGGGTTCGGAACCACGACCTGGCGGTCGAAACGGCCCGGACGCAGCAGCGCGGGATCTAGAACGTCAGGACGGTTGGTCGCTGCGATCAGGATGATGCCTTCATTGGCTTCGAAGCCGTCCATCTCGACGAGGAGCTGGTTGAGCGTCTGTTCGCGTTCGTCGTTACCGCCGCCGAGACCGGCGCCACGATGGCGGCCGACGGCGTCGATTTCGTCGATGAAGATGATGCAGGGCGCATTCTTCTTGGCCTGCTCGAACATGTCGCGGACGCGGCTTGCACCGACGCCGACGAACATTTCGACGAAATCGGAACCCGAGATCGTGAAGAACGGCACATTGGCTTCGCCCGCAACGGAACGCGCCAGCAGCGTCTTACCGGTGCCCGGAGGGCCAACCAGAAGAACGCCGCGCGGGATCTTGCCGCCGAGACGCTGGAACTTCTGCGGGTCACGCAGGAATTCGACGATTTCCTCAAGGTCCTGCTTGGCTTCGTCGACGCCAGCGACGTCTTCGAAAGTCACGCGGCCATGCGCTTCGGTCAGAAGCTTGGCCTTCGACTTGCCGAAGCCCATCGCGCCGCGCGAGCCACCCTGCATCTGACGCATGAAGAACAACCAGACGCCGAGGATCAAGAGCATCGGCAGCAGCGTGCCGAGATAGCTCAGGAAGCCGGAAGAGCCGTCGGTTTCCGGACGGGCCGAAACCAGGACGTTCTTGGTCTGCAGGCGGTCCAGCAGGCTGTCGTCGATCACAGGCGAATAGGTCTGGAAGGTGGTGCCATTTTCAACATAGCTGCCCGAGACACGGTTGCCCGTGACCACGACTTCCTTCACGCGGCCCGCATCAACCTCACGCAGGAACTGCGAATAAGGGATTTCGCGCGAGCTGGTCTGTGCCGGCGTCGTCTGGAACATGCTGAAAAGGGCGATCAGCAGAAGCGCTATGATCGCCCACAAGGCGAAATTACGTAAGTTAGGGTTCATTGAACTCCCCAGCACTGGAACAGCCGCCGTTTGGCGGCCGTCTTATTTGAACTCTAACATAGGGTTGCGCTGTGCCGTTGCCAAGGCGATCCCCTGCGTCAGGTGGTTTTTCCGTCAATAAGTCCTAAAGGCAGCGTTGGATAGGGGCGTGTTCCAAATGCCGCCGTCAGGCGCCCGGCGAAAATGAAGTCGAATCGTGTCAAAAAGCGGTCGAACGGCGCAAAATACGGTTCGAGCGCCACAGCGCCCAAGAATGCTCCGGACACATTTGCGTCATCCGCCGCGCAGATCGCCGGCTGGGCGGCAAGGGCACGCTTCAACGCCGATTTCGGCAGGCGGCTTTCGGACGGCGTTTCGGCAGCGATACCGCCGATTTTTTCGATCCTGACCGGGAAGCTCGCACCGTTGAAGACGCGGAACCGCCCATCCCAGATGCCGCTCGCGCCGGGAGACAGAGAGAGTGGCAAGATGCCGCGGTCTTCGCGGCTGAAATAGAGGCCATCACGGCGCTTGTCGAAGACGACGCGGCCTGCCGTCACCCTCCCCGGCTCGCCTGTCTCAAGGAAAGTCAGAAGCCGCTGCAGCGATTGCGCGCCCATCACGAAAGACTGCCCGCCGAAGACAGCGCCGAGACGGCCGAGTGCATAGGCGAATGCCGGATTGCCGGCCGCGATGCCTTCGATTGCGATGCGCCCGAGACCGGGGGCGCAAAGAGTGAAATGCTCTGTCAGCCAATCCGCCGCTGCATCTGCGAGCGCTGCGCGGCCTCCCGGCTGCGGCAATTCGCGAGCCACAGCATCGGCAGGCATCGCCGCCCGCGTCTGAACCCGCTCATACTTCATGTCGTCATTGCTGGGATCATCCGACCAGCCGACACCGCGAGACGTGAGAAAACGTCGGATATCGCCCCGCGTGCTCGCAAGCAGCGGCCGGGCGATCCAGATGGAGCGGTCGAACAGCACCGCATCGGCAATGCCCGTATCTAGGTCACCGGCGGAACCGCGCTTACTTCGCATGATTAGGGTTTCCCGCTGATCGTCGAGCGTATGGGCGGTGACGATGAGATCGGCGCCGAACCCGGCAGCGGTTTCGGCGAGCAGAGCATACCGCGCCTCGCGGGCGGCAGCCATGATGCCGGATTTCGGCTTGGCGCCACGCCAGACCAAGATCCGGTGCGGAATGGAGAGCGATTGGCAGAGAGCTGCGACATCGCGCGCCTCATCCGCCGATCCGGCGCGCAGGTCGTGATCGACAGTTGCGGCGCAGAGGGAGAATTTCGAATGGAGATCGGCTTTGACGGCTTCGGCAAGCGCGACGAGGAGCCCGGTGGAATCGCTGCCCCCTGAAATCGCGACGAGAATGCACGCGGGTTCGGCAAGCGATTGGAGAAAGCGGCTGACCGCTGCCTCGGTCGACAGGGGGATTTCCGGAGACAAGCCGGAAACCCTTAGCAGGCGAGACGCTTCTGTTCGCTCGCGACCTTGCTTATGACAGCGCGCGAAGCCTTCGGATAACGGCGGGTCACTTCCTTGAGCGTTGCGCAGGCCGTGTCGGTATTATCCAGAGCGGCAAGCGACATGCCGAGCTTCAGCAGCATTTCCGGCGCCTTCTCGGAGGAGCCGTATTTCTGATGCGCGTTCAGGAAGGTCTTGGCGGCCTCGTTGAACTTGCCCTGCGAATAAAGCGCTTCGCCAAGCCAGAAGTTGGCGTCGGCAGCGCGGGCGCTGCCTGGGTACTGGGCGATATACTGCGTGAATTCCTGTTCGGCCGTCGCATAGTCGCCGGAGAGAACATGGCCGTATGCGGCCTTGTACTGGTCGTTCTCGCTGCCGAGCGATGCCGTCTGCTGCGACGAGGTACCGGCGCCCGGAGGCGGCAGCGGCGCGGAACCGACTTCGGCGCCCGGATTGACCGTTCCGCCGACCGGGTTGCCGTTCTGGTCGAAATCCATCGAGCCGAGCTGCTGCGGCGGCTGGCCGAGACCGCTGTTAGACGGCACGTCGTTGGAGGGAGCCGTTTCGGCTCCCTGCGGTGCTTGGATGATCGTCGCGACGTCGTCGCCGCCCTGCCCCTGCGAACCGGCCTGCGCCTGGTTCGTCGATGCGGGAGGAACGTCGGCTTCGCTCTTCTTGGTGCCCTTGCTGCTGCTGCCGGTGGAACCAGCGCCGCCACCGCCACCGCCCTTTTCGAGCTGCTGGAAGCGGAACTCGTTGTCTTCCTGCGTCTTGCGGAGCGATTCCTGCATCTGCAGGATCTGGTAGCTCATCTCTTCAATGCGGCCGTTCAGCTGACGCAGCTGGTCTTCGAGCTGCTGCACACGCATTTCCGTGCCGCTGCTCTGCACGTTGACGACAGGCGGCATCTGCGCCTGGGTCTGCGCGGGCTTGCCGCCAAGATTCAGACCGAGAAACGATGCGGAGTAAGCCGCTCGCTCGGTTCCCGTCACAGCCGCGAGGCAGAGCACCCCTGCCACGACATATTTCTTCATAGGTATCGTCCTGTCCCAGTGATTCTTCGCGCCCCGATGGCACGAACAGGAGATTTTGCCAATTGCTTTCAAAAAGCAACGGAGTCTGGCCAAAGTGTGTTCAAAAAGAAAAGGCGGCCCGCGAACGGACCGCCTTTCCAAAATGTAATGCGATATCCGCAGATTACATGCCAGCGCCGCCGAGAACGGTAACGGCGCGGCGGTTCTGCGACCAGCAGGAAATGTCGTCGCAGACGGCAACCGGACGTTCTTTGCCGTAGGAGATCGTCTTCATGCGCTGAGCCGGGACGCCGCGCGAAGCGAGGTAGTCCTTGGTGGCAGCCGCACGGCGCGCGCCGAGAGCAAGGTTGTATTCGCGGGTACCGCGTTCGTCGGCATGGCCTTCGACGGTGATCGCGTAGTTCGGGTAGCGGGCGAGCCACTGAGCCTGACGGTCGAGCGTCTGGGCAGCGTCTGCACGGATCGAGGTGGAGTCGGTATCGAAGAAGATACGGTCGCCAACGTTGACGGTGAAGTCCTGAGCCGAACCCGGGGTCGCCGCACCAGCGCCGAGGCCGAGATCGCCGGCGCTGTTGGCCATGTTCTTCTTGTTGGCGCAGCCAGCAAGAGCCAGACCAGCGACGAGAGCGATCATGACGGGATTGCGGGCGAGATTCTGCATGCGGCTCATAGCCGGGGTATGAATGCGGCTCATGGCCGGGTCTCCTTGCGACTTCATCAGGGTTGCCGGACTGTAACCGTACTCGGTTAACCGCCGCTCAATAAGTATGGTTAACGATTTACTGATTTGTCCCTACATTGCCCATTTTCAGGACTTTGCGGCGACATGAAGGCGTATTCCAGGCTCTCCACTACTCGAGCAGCGGCGACCATGCCGGGTCGGAAGCGTAGGTCGGAGTCTTGATGAGCTGCTCGTTGTAGCCCGTCAGGTCGATCGAATAGAGCTGCGGACCACCGGCACCCGCCGCCTGGCGGAAGAACATGATGACGCGGCCGTTCGGTGCCCAGGTCGGGCCTTCGTTGTGGAAGCCCGTCGTCAGGATACGCTCGCCCGAACCGTCCGGCTTCATCACGCCGATCGAGAACTTGCCGCCCGACTGCTTGGTGAAGGCGATGAGATCGCCACGCGGAGACCAGACCGGCGTCGAGTAGTTGCCGTCGCCGAAGGAGATGCGCGTCTGGCCGGAGCCGTCGGCATTCATCACGTAGATCTGCTGATGGCCGCCGCGGTCGCTTTCAAAGACGATGCGGTTGCCGTCAGGCGAATAGGATGGGGACGTATCGATCGCCGCCGTCGAGGTCAGGCGCGTCGTCGTGCGCGAACGCAGGTCCATCGTATAAATGTTAGCGTTGCCTTCCTGCTGCAGGCTCATGACGACCTTCTGGCCATCGGGAGAGAAGCGCGGGGAGAAGGTCATGCCCGGGAAGTTGCCGACCACTTCGCGCTGTCCGGTCTCCAGCTGCAGCAAGTAAACGCGCGGCTGCTGGTTGGCGAAGGACATGTAGGTCACTTCCTGGCGGTTCGGCGAGAAGCGCGGCGTCAGAACGAGGTCGCTGCCATCGGTCAGGGTGCGGACGTTGAAGCCGTCTTGGTCCATGATGGCGAGCTGGCGCTTGCGCTGCTGCTTCGTGCCGGATTCCGAGACGAAGACGACGCGGGTGTCGAAATAGCCCTCTTCGCCCGTGATCTGCTTGTAGATCGCGTCAGCGATGATATGGGCCACGCGGCGCCAGTTTTCCGGCTGCGTGTAGAACTGCTGGCCGGTCATCTGCTGGCCGGCAAAGGTGTCCCAGAGGCGGAACTCGGCGCGAAGGCGGCCATCGGCCTCCTGCGTGACGCGGCCGGTGACCAGCGCCTGTGCATTGATGACCTTCCAGTCCTCGAAGCGCGGAGCGGCATCGGGGTTCGAAATCTTCTCGATGAAGGCGTTCTTGTTGACGGGCGCGAAAAGACCCGAGCGCTGCAGGTCGGCGGCAATCACCTGGGACACCTGGGCGCCCATGTCGCCCTGCAGGAAGTCGGTGACGGCGATCGGCAGCGGCTGAACGTTGCCCTTGTTGATGTTGATTTCGACGAGCGCGTTCGCAGGCGTCGTAAACGCACCCGCGGTGACGAGACCCGCCACCATCATCAAGGCGCGGAGAAGGGAAGACTTTCTCATATGACAGAGGCCTTTCAGCATTTAAATCCCTAGATCGCTGGGATCGAAGTTCACGACGACTTCGTTCCAGGCATCGTATTTATCTTTTGGAAGAGTGGAGAACGGCGCGGACTTCATGATCGCGCGATAGGCACCGCCTTCGAGAGCGCGGCGGGTCGCGTCGTTGTCGCCACCGGTCGCCTCGACTTCGGGCTGGCCGATGATATTGCCGTCCTCATCAAGCTTCATGTGCACCTTGATGCGCACTTCGTTCATGCCTTCCATGCCCGGAATGACATTCCAGTTGCCGGCGATCGCGCTCTTCAGCGCATCCATTTCGCTCATCGACAGCTTCGAAGCGCCCTGGGTCGCCTTCTTGGCACCGAGCGAAGCTTCCTGCGTCGAGCGCTTGGTGCCGCCGGCGGAAGGATCGGTCTTGTTCAGAAGGGCGGCGATATCGTCGGCATTGAAGTCGCTCTTCATCGACGAAGCGGACTTGGCCACTTCTCGCTTCTGATCGTCCTTCTTCTTGTCGGTCGGCTTTTCGGCCGTCTTCGGCTGGTCCTGAGGCTTTTCCGGCGGCTTCTCCGCCTGCTTTTCCTCAGGCGGCTTCACCTGCGGCTTGGCAACCGGGGTCGGCACCTTGTCCGGCAGCGCTTCAGCGTCGGGCTTCGGCGCTTCCTCCGGCTTTGCCTCCTCGACCGGCTTTTCCTCCGGCTTCGGCGGCGTCGGCGCGACGTCAGGCTTGGTCTGCGGAATGGAAGCGACTTCCTTCGGCTGTTCGACCTCGGTCTCTTCCTTGTTGACTTCCTTCACCTCGTTCGGGATCGGATCGATCTTCTGCGCCGGCTTCTCGCTGGAATTGGCGGCAGCCGCATCCGTATTGCTCGGTTTGGCGTTCGGAACCGGCGTTGTCTTGAGGTCGACCTTGTTGTCGCCGACATTCTCGCCCTGGTCGGGCGTCGGCGGACGCGTCGTCGGCTTCGGCGCCGACGTTTCCTTCATCGGCGCCTTCTTGTCGCCCTGCTGCATCTGGGTGATCGATTCGACCGGCACCAGATCGACCGGCATCGCTTCGAAATCATCGACCTTGAAATGCTCGGGCGAGCCGATGCTGACCAGTGCCGCAGCGAGCACCAGTCCATGCAGAACAGCAGATGTGACGACGCTGGTCTTCATCTTGCTTTCTACTGGTCCTTCTTCTGCTGCGTGACGAGGCCGATATTCTTGAAGCCCGCACCCTGGATGCGTGCCATCACGTCGGCGATCACGCCGTAGGGCGCAGTTGCATCACCGCGCACGAAGATGCGCTCGTTGTAGCCGGTCGTGGCGATCGCTTCGAGTTTCGCGGCAACCTCGTCGACCGGGATCGGCGTTTCCTGAAGATAGACTTCGCCGCTGTTCTTGACCGAAATCGTGATCGGCTGCGTCTCGGAATTCAGTGCCTTCGCCTGCGTTTCCGGCAGGTCGATCGGCACGCCGACCGTCATCATCGGTGCTGCGACCATGAAGATGATCAGCAACACGAGCATGACGTCGACAAGCGGCGTCACGTTGATTTCGGAAATTACGTTCTTGTTCCGGCCACCGCGGCGGCGGCGTCCGCCACCGCTTCCGGAATTGCCTCCAACAGCCATACCCATGGTCGTTACCCCGCCGTTCCGTTACTGCGCGGCCTGGCGCGGCTGCAGCTTCTCGTCGATCTGGCGCGAAAGGATGGCGGAGAATTCATCCGCAAAGCCTTCCATGCGCGCCGAGAGCTTGCCGGCATCGGCGGAGAACTTGTTGTAGGCGATAACCGCCGGAATAGCGGCGACAAGGCCAATGGCGGTTGCGAGAAGCGCTTCGGCAATACCGGGAGCGACGACCGCGAGATTGGTGGACTTCGAACCGGCGATAGCCTGGAACGAGGTCATGATACCGACGACGGTACCGAACAGACCGATGAACGGACCGGCCGAGCCGATCGTCGCCAGCGAACCGAGGCGGGCCGAAAGGCCTTCGGATTCACGCGACAGCGTCACGTCCATGGCGCGGTCGATACGCATCTGCAGACCGATCGGCGACCGGGCGCCGCGCTCGAAGGACTTCTTCCACTCGCGCATGGCCGCAACGAAGATCGCTGCAAGACCGGTATTGTTGCGCTCGGACAGCGTCCTGTAGAGCTCTTCCAGCGACTGGCCCGACCAGAAGACCTGTTCGAACTTGTCGAACTGGCGACGGGCGCGGCCATAGGCCAGATATTTGTCGATGACGATCGCCCAGGTCCAGACCGAGGCTGCCAGCAGCCCGAGCATGACCAGTTTTACGACGATGCCTGCCTGCATGAACAGCGACCAGAGGCTGACGTCGGCCGTTGCTGCTGCCAATCCTGCTTGTTCCATTGATCCAAAATCCCCGAATCCAAACGCCCGGCGCTTGACCGGGCGGCACAAAAAGTGATCTCGCAAGAAATGTCTGGCGACCGCCGCCTTAAGCCCTGGTCAAGCTCGAAGCTTTTCTTCCGCCTTCCTTGCCGTCAAATTTGGTCAAAGGAAGGCGTGCACCGCACAAACTCTGACTTTCAGAGTAAGACACTATTATGGTTAATAGTTCGTTAGTGTCAGAGTGCGGCGGCAAGCTTATTAAAGCTGATGTTTTTCTAGCCGGTTTTAACCTGATTCAACGGTTCCGGCGGCGGAGCACCGCGCATTTCCTGCAGCGCGGCAATTCCTTCACATGAAACTCATGTTTTTGCAAGGGCGCAATTCCGGCTTTTAAGCTGCCGGAATGCCCTGCTTTACAGCTATTCCGTCTCGATCATCATCTGCTTCGCCAATGCTTCCGGCAGACGGCGCGGGCGGCCCTTGGCGTTTATGACGGCGATGATGACCTTGGCGGCGATCAGCGGCGTTTCGCCGCGGCGGATTTCCTGCGACAGAACCATCTTCGCGCCGCCGGCCTTTTCGGTCCGGGTCACGATGGTCAGGATATCGTCCATCCGGGCCGGGGTCTTGAAGTCGATCTCCATGCGGTGGACGACGAAGACCAGCCCTTCCTCATCCGCGGTGATCAGCTCGCGCTGCTCGACGCCGAGGCAGCGCAAGTAGTCGGTGCGGCCACGCTCGAGGAAATGCAGGTAGCGGGCGTGATAGACGAGCCCGGAAAAATCGGTGTCCTCGTAATAGACGCGCTGGGTGAGCCGATGGCCCTCCTCCGTCAGCGCCCCGGCAATCAGAAAACCGTCTTCCGCCATCATCGTCTCCAAATGGTCATGCCTCTTTGCCGCGGCCGCAGCAGCGGCCGGAGGCATTGAACAATCGTCATAATCTCTAAGTATTCCCGATAGTGGATGAGCACGCAGGAGGCAATGCGATGAAAATTGCAGTGATGGGCGGAGACGGATTCATTGGCTGGCCCACCTCGCTGCATCTCTCCGACGCGGGCCACGACATCCACATCCTCGACAATCTCTCGCGGCGATGGATCGATACCGAACTCGGCGTGCAATCGCTGACCCCGATGGACTCCATTCAGGAACGCACCCGCATCTGGCATGCCGAGACCGGCCGGCGCATCCATTTCAATCTCATCGACCTCTCGAAAGACTATGAACTGTTGAAGAAATGGCTGGGCGAGAACCGACCGGATGCTATTATCCATTTCGCAGAACAGCGCGCCGCGCCCTATTCGATGAAGAGCGACCGGCACAAGAACTACACCGTCAACAACAATGTCAGCGCCACCCATAACCTATTGAATGCCTTGGTCGAGTTGCAGCTCGACGCGCATCTTATCCATCTGGGCACGATGGGCGTCTATGGCTATTCGACGGTGGGTGCCGCGATCCCCGAGGGCTATCTCTCCGTCGGCATCGAGACTTCGGCCGGCGAGACGGCGAGCCAGGAAATCCTCTATCCCTCCAATCCAGGCTCGATCTATCACATGACCAAGTGCCTGGATCAGCTGCTCTTCCAGTTCTACGCCAGGAACGATGCACTGCGGATCACCGACCTGCACCAGGGCATCGTCTGGGGCACCCATACCGAACAGACCCGCCGCCACCCGCAGCTGATCAACCGTTTCGACTATGACGGCGACTACGGCACGGTGCTGAACCGCTTCCTGATCCAGGCGGCGATCGGCTATCCCCTCACCGTCCATGGTACCGGCGGCCAGACCCGCGCCTTCATCCACATCCAGGACTCCGTCCGCTGCATCGAGCTCGCCCTGAAAAACCCGCCGGCCCGCGGCTCGCGCGTCGAGATCTTCAACCAGATGACCGAGACCCACCGCGTGCGCGACCTCGCTGAGATGATCGCCAGGATGAGCGGCTCCGAAATCATCCGGCTGCCGAACCCGCGCAAGGAAGCGCCGGAAAACGAGCTCATCGTCAAAAACGAGAAGTTCCGCGCGCTCGGCCTCGACCCGATCACGCTCGAGGCCGGGCTGCTGACCGAGATCGTCGACGTCGCCAGGAAATTCGCCTACCGCGTCGACCGCTCCCGGGTACCCGCGGTGTCCGCCTGGACGAAGGATATCGCCGCGACGATCAACCATGATCCCGAGGGCAAGCGGTTGAAGTCGGTGTCGTGACCTTGGCCAGGAGGCATCCCGCCCACCTCCAACACTCCCTCATTCCTGTGCCCTTAGGGCTACGCCCACGGGATGTCACAGGAATCCAGCCACGGCGCGTCTGCGCGGTGAATGACTCCTCCGCGCCCCATGACTGGGGCGCACTGGATTTCTGTGACAAGCACAGGAATGAGGGGGAATATGTGGCGAGGCCGCACTCATGACCCAACCCTCGCGTCACGCCTACGTCACCCTCGTCACCAACCCCGACTACGCCAAGGGCGCCACCGCCCTCATCAACTCCCTGCACCAAACCGGCACGAAAGCCGACCTCGTCATCCTCCACACCGGTGCCGTCCCCCACGCCGATCTCGCCCCATTCCTGGACAAGGGCTGCCGCCTCATCGAAGTCGCCCACCTCCCGCTCTCGGATACCTTCAACCAGCGCCACGCCCGCGGCAACGTCCACGCCTCCGCTCCCTTCACCAAGGGCCGCAAGCCCGATTTCCACACGCCGCTCGACAATTTCTGCAAGTTGCGCCTATGGGAGCTCACCGAGTACGACCGCGTAGTCTTCATCGACGCCGATGCCGTCGTGCTGCGCAATATCGACCGGCTCTTTTCCTATCCGGAATTCTCCGCCGCCCCCAATGTCTATGAATCGCTTGCCGATTTTCGCCGGATGAACTCGGGTGTCTTCGTCGCCACCCCTTCGAAGGAGACCTTCGCCCGCATGCTGCAGGCGCTCGACGCACCCGATGCCTTCTGGCCGCGCACCGACCAGACCTTCCTGCAGCAGTTCTTCCCGGATTGGCACGGCCTGCCCATCTATTTCAACATGCTACAATATGTATGGTTCACCATGCCCGCGCTTTGGGACTGGAACAGCATTTCGGTGCTGCATTACCAATATGAGAAACCGTGGGAGACCGATCATCCGAAGGCGGCACAATTGCAGCCGCTGATCGATCTCTGGCACGAACTCCATGCCGGCAAGGCGCTGCCGGATCTGGCGACCATGAACAACCCGGAGGTGGCATGAAGGTACTGGTATCGGGCGGCACGGGTCTCGTCGGACGCTATATCGTCGAGGAACTGCTCAATGCCGGATATCAGGTCATCATCGGCGGACGCCACGCGCCGCTGCCGCGGCTGTTTTCCCGCCCCGTCGATTTTGCACCGCTCTCGCTCGATCCTGATACGGACCATATCGAAGCCTTCGACGACGCCTATTTCTTCGTCCACGCCGCCTTCAGCCATGTGCCCGGCAAATACCGCGGCGGCGAGGGCGATGACCCCAAAGGTTTCAAGCGCCTCAATCTCGACGGTACGGTAAAACTCTTCGAGGCCGCCAGGCGCGCCGGAACCCGCCGCTGCGTCTTCCTCTCCAGCCGCGCGGTCTACGGCGATGCCGCTACCTCTCATTTGCAGACCGAAGACCTGCTGCCGAAACCCGATACGCTCTACGGCGAGGTCAAGCTCGATTGCGAACGCGCGCTTGCCCATCTCGCCGGCCCCGGCTTTGCCGCGGTGAGTCTGAGGGCAACCGGCGTCTATGGCGATCTCCTGCCCAACAAGTGGAGCGGACTGATCGACGACTATCTCGACGGCAGGCCCATCCCGGCGCGGGCCGGAACCGAGGTCCACGGCCACGATCTCGGCGCCGCCGTGCGGCTGATGCTCGAGATCGAGGCATCGCGGATATCGGGCGCGGTCTTCAACGTCTCCGATATCACCGTCGATACGCGCGACATCCTTGCCCGAATACAGGCAGAAACGGGCTGTCTCCACGCACTGCCACCGGCGGCAGACAAGGCATCCCTGAACCTCATGGAGACCGCCAAGCTCGAAGGCCTCGGCTGGAAGCCGGGAGGCCTTCCGCTTTTTGCCGAAACCGTGAAGACGCTCGCCCGGCGATTAGTGCCAAGGCCCGCGCAAGCCTGAAGTTGCAGAAATCCCCTCATAATATCGGGGGATATGATGCAGATCGCACAGTCGAATGCGCTGAACATTCTGCGCAGCACGCCGCAATCGCTTGCGGCATCGGGAACTTCGAGCAGCGATCCGCAGCTCAGAATGCTTCAGCGCGCCGACGAGGCGCTCAACGCCCTGCAGCAGGACAAGAAATCCTCCGCCGACCTCGCAAAGGAACGCGCCGCGCGCAAGCTCGCGGAACTCCAGCAGCAGGTGGAAATGCTGAAGAGCGGCGGTCTGTCGCCTGAGGCGACCGCCCGGCTTGCGGCACAGCTGTCGCAGAAGATCGCATCCGCCGCAGCGCAATTCGCCTCCGCCGTCGCCGGTGCGGGCGTCACACCCGGCGCAGTCACCGCTGCCTCCACCGAAGCAAGCACGGCAGGAACAGCCGCCACGTCGTCATCGGCAGACGCCGCATCCACGGAAGCCGATCCGGCGAACGCCGAGACCGAGCCCGTCGACACCGCGCAGGCCCGCAAGGCCTATCAGGACACTGCCGCCGACGGCGAGCAGCAGGCCACCGGCCTGTCTGACGAAGACCGCTCGACGCTGGAAAAATTGCAGTCGCTTCTGCGCGAGGTCCGCCAGGTCCTCAACAAGGCGATGGACGAGCTGCGCAACGGCAAGACCGGCGCGGACGCAACACAGGCAATGCCGATGCCGACGGCAGCCTCCGCCATCCCCTCCAGCATCGTCATCTAGCCCGATCGGCAAAGCCAACGCCGCTTTCGCGCATTTGCATTGATCCGCAGCCGGTCTATGGTCGGCGCATGCAAACCATGTCCAAACAGCTGAAGGCCGACATGCGGGCCGAGCGGCTTTCGCTTCGCGACGCCATCCCCGCGGAAATGCGCATCGAAAAGGCGCTCGCCATGGCCGATCACGCCGGCGAGGCCGTCGCCTTCGATCCCGGCACGATCATTTCCGGCTTCCTGCCGATCCGCTCGGAAGCCGATATCCGCCCGCTGATGGCACGCTTTCAGGCGCGCGGCGCCCGGCTCTGCGTGCCGGCCATCCTCGACAAGCAGACCATCGTCTTCCGCGAATTGCTGCGCGATGCGCCGCTTATTGCTACCGGCTTCGGCACCTCGGGTCCCGGCCCGGATGCGCCGGTTCTCGACCCCGATATCCTGCTCGTGCCGCTCTCGGCTTTCGATGCCCGTGGCCACCGGATCGGCTATGGCGCCGGTTATTATGACCGCGCCATTAGCCTTTTGCGGCAAAAAGGCCGCAAACCAAGGCTGATCGGCATTGCATTCGACTGCCAGGAAGTGGCACATGTGCCCGACGAGCCGCATGACATAAGCCTGGATGCCATCCTGACAGAAAGCGGCCTTCGCTTTTTTGCTTCTTGGATCGGATAGAAATGCGGCTTCTTTTTCTGGGTGACATGGTCGGCAAGACGGGACGCACGGCGGTTTGGGACCGCCTGCCGGGGCTGGTTTCCGACCTGAAACTCGACTTCGTCGTCGTCAACGGCGAGAACGCCGCCGGGGGCTTCGGCATCACCGAGGACATCTTCCTCGAGACGATCAATGCCGGCGCCGATGTCGTTACCACCGGCAATCACGTCTGGGATCAGAAGGACGCCGTCGCCTTCGCCGGCCGCAACGACCAGTTCCTGCGCCCGGCCAACTATCCGCAGGGAACGCCCGGCCGCGGCTCCGGCCTCTTCTATGCCCGCAACGGCGCCCGCGTCCTCGTCGCCAACATCATGGGCCGCGTCTTCATGCATCCCGAGCTCGACGACCCCTTCAAGTCGGCCGAAGCGATCCTTTCCGCCTGCCCGCTGAAGGAACAGGCCGACGCGATCATCTTCGACTTCCACGCCGAGGCGACCAGCGAAAAGCAGTGCTTCGGCCATTTCGTCGACGGCCGCGCCTCGTTCGTCGTCGGCACCCACACCCATGTGCCCACCGCCGACCACCAGATCCTGAACGGCGGCACCGCCTACATGTCGGATGCCGGAATGTGCGGCGACTACGACTCCTCGCTCGGCATGGACAAGGAAGAGCCGCTCAACCGGTTCATCTCCAAGATGCCGAAGGGCCGGATGGAAGCGGCGACCGGACCGGCGACGATCTGCGGCGTTGGTGTCGAGATTTCGGATGCGACGGGACTGGCGGAGAAGATTGCGCCGCTGCGGCTCGGACCGCGGCTGGCGGAGACGATTCCGGAGTTTTGGCGGTAATCTTTGACGTCGGTGGGTGGCAGCCCCCCTCTGCCCTGCCGGGCATCTCCCCCACAGGTGGGGAGATTGGCTGGGCGCAGCCGCTCGCTGTGCCAATACCGTCCTAAGAGCCGCAGCATTCATTTTTAAAGCGGAGAGCACGCCTCTTGTGATCTCCCCACCTGTGGGGGAGATGCCCGGCAGGGCAGAGGGGGGCTGCCACCCGCCGACGCGAAGGAAGGCGACCACCCCAACACGCAAACGTGAGCACCCCGCATCTGGACCCCTGCGGCGCCTTGCCGCATCCTTCCGGCTAGCCGTGAAAGCGCCGGAGGGGTGGCATGAAGCCGCAATGTCTTGTCCTCGCGATCGCATGCCTTGCCTCGCTCGCCCTGCCGCAGGCGGCAAGCTCCCAGGAACAGCGCAAGAATGTCAGCCAGTGCCAGGCGATCGCGCAGGGAATTCCGAAAGCGCAGTTCGCAAGCTTCTCTCCGGGCACCACCATCATCCCCGCCGTCTCCGAAGGTGAGGATGTCACCTTCACGTTCCTCGGACATTCGACCTTCGAGATCGACACGCCCGGCGGCATCGTCATCGCCACCGATTATAACGGCATCTACCAGCCCTCGGTGACACCTGACGTCGTCACCATGAACAAGGCGCACCAGACGCATTACACGCTGACGCCCGATCCGGCGATCAAGCACGTCCTGCACGGCTGGAGCGATGTGCCCGGCGAAAAGGCCAAGGTCGATCTCGTCGTCGGCGACGCTTATATCCGCAACGTCACCACCGACATCCGCTTCAGCTACGGCCTCGGAGGATCGCAGCAGGATGGCAACTCGATCTTCATCTTCGAGATCGCCGGCCTCTGCATCGGCCATCTCGGCCACCTGCATTACGAGCTGACGGACGCCCATTACACCGAGATCGGCCGCCTCGACATCGTCATGGTGCCTGTTGATGGCGGGCTGACGATGGGGCCTGATAGCATGAGCCGGGTGATCAAGCGGCTGCGCTCCTCGATCGTCCTGCCGATGCACCGCCGCGGACCGCCGGTCGAACGTTTCCTGTCGATGATCGGCAAGGAATTCGAGATCGTCTATGCGCAGAACGATACGCTGACGGTGTCGCTCAGGACGCTGCCGCGGAAGCCGCAGATTTATGTGATGAAGGATGTGCAGTAGAGGTGGGTGGGTTCGCACCTAGGCGCAGTTTGAGCCCGGAGCCCCCTCACCCTACCCTCTCCCCGCGGGGGAGAGCGACTGTCTTCTGCGTCAAGCGTCTTGCCATGGTTTGTTGTCCCTGATGATGGCGTTGAGGATGGTGAGGAGCTTTCGCATGGTTGCGACGATAGCGACGATCTTCGGCTTGCCTTGTGCGACGAGGCGATCGCGGAAGGTTCTGAGGGCGGGATTGTAGCGGCTGGCGACCAGAGCCGCCATGAACAGCACCGCGCGCACCTTGCCCCTGCCGCCGCCGATGAAGCTCTTGCCCTTCCACTTGCCCGATTGCCGCGTCCAGGGCGCAAGGCCTGCCAGCGATGCGATCTGGCGACGGTCGAGACTGCCGAGCTCTGGCATCTCGGCCAGCAGCGTGCGCGCAGTCGCCGGCCCGACGCCCGGCACCGATGTCAGCAGCGCTTCGCGCACTCGCCAGACAGGCGACTTGCGGATATGGCCGTCCATATCGGCATCGATGCTGGCAAGCTCGCGCCTGAGTGCGGCGAGCAGGCGCTGGATACTCTTCTGCGCCTGCCTGTCGCGCACCATGCGCCCCCGGTTCTCTTCCGCCACGATCATCTGCACGATCTGCTGCCTGCGGCTGACGAGAGCCGACAAAGCTTGCGTCTCAGCATCGCGTAGCGGCCGGATAGCAGGCTTGGTCGCGGCAACGAAGGCGGCAATGACGGCCGCATCGATCGGATCGGTCTTTGCCCGGCGGCCGATCGCCTGCGCGTAGGCACGCACTTGAGCAGGGTTGACGACCAGCACCGTCAATCCCGCCGCAGACAAGCCTGCTGTTGCCAGGGTCTCGAAACCGCCAGTCGCTTCGAGCGCGATTGCATCGGCGCGCCGATCGCCTTCAGGCGACTGGTCAGTTCGCGGATGCCATCGTCGTCGTTGCCGACAGCAAAAGCCTCACCCTGCGGCCAGACGGCAACGTCGAGCCGCTCCTTCGAAACGTCGATACCGATGATCCTATCCATCTGATCCCATCCTTGCATAATCGGGCTTTGCTTTCGCAAGCGGCCCTGGCGACTGTTCGGGTTCAATGGAACGACGGGCGAGGACCCATGCTCTCCCGCGGGCTTGGTGTCCCAGAGGGGCCTCGGTCTCTCGCTCGCCACCGCTGAAGCCATCAAAGCCTCAAAGCCGGCGTTTGGGAAGTTACAAGGGGAAGCTCGAGTTTGAGGCAACCAATGCGACCTCCCTTCTCCCCAGCGGGGAGAAGGTGCCCGAAGGTTTCAGGCGCAACTTGTTGTGCCGGGGATGAGGGGGCCGCACGGTAGAACGCTTACGAGACGTCAAGCGAACTGCAAATGCCGCTTGATCCCCACATCCGGCATCTTGTCATCGTCCAGATTGGCCTTGGCGATCTCCCAGCCGAATTTCAGCTTGCTGCCGGTCGAGACCCAGATTTCGGCGTCGTCGACATGCATGGCGAGCATCGTCAGCTTCGGGTCCTTCTTGCCGTTCTCGTACCAGGCGGCGACGATGGAATTCCAGTATTCCTCCACCTTGCCGGGATCGGCCTTGACCTCGATCTTGCCCGCGAGGCACGCATGGTAGTCGTGATCCTTGCCGACCACGCAGAAATGCGCGCGGGCGCCGGACTTGATGGCGCGGGCGATATCGGCATCGGATTTGGTGTAGAACCAGATCGTGTTGGTCTTCGGATCGGCATGCGGCGCCATGGGCTGCATATGCATGTCGGCACCGTCGACGCCGAGCATCCCGGCGTGAATGCCGTTCACCTGCTCCCAGAGCTGCTGTGCCGGATGTTCGCGGGCTTCGCTGAAGCTTGCCATGGCCATTCCTTTCCGTTTGCGTTTCCCGCTCAAAACGTCAGGTCCACCGGCTTTGTTCCGATGATTTGCACAGCCTGTGCAGCAGGGCCGAAAGCTGCTTTCCGCTTGAATACGGCCCGTTTCGCTCTTATAAGGCGGCCCATTCCGAACAATGAGACGTGAACAGGGGTGCCATGGCTGGCCATTCACAGTTTAAAAACATCATGCATCGCAAGGGCCGTCAGGACGCCGTGCGGTCGAAAATGTTCTCCAAGCTGGCGCGCGAAATCACCGTTGCCGCCAAGGCCGGTCTGCCCGACCCGGCGATGAACGCGAGCCTGCGCCTGGCAATCCAGAACGCCAAGGCCCAGTCGATGCCGAAGGACAATATCGACCGTGCCATCAAGAAGGCAGCCGGCAGCGACGGCGAGAACTACGAGCAGATCCGCTACGAAGGCTACGGCCCGGGCGGCACCGCCGTCATCGTCGAGGCGCTGACCGACAACCGCAACCGCACCGCCTCGAATGTCCGCTCGATCTTCACCAAGGCCGGCGGCGCACTCGGCGAAACCGGCTCGGTTTCCTTCTCCTTCGATCACGTCGGCGAAATCACCTACAAGCTTTCGGCAGGCGATGCCGACAAGGTGATGGAAGCAGCGATCGAAGCCGGCGCCGATGACGTCGAGACCGACGAGGACGGCCACTACATCACGACCGGCTTCGAAAGCCTCGGCGAAGTCGCCAAGGCGCTCGAAGCGACGCTCGGCGAAGCCGAAACCGTCAAGGCCGTCTGGCGCGCCCAGAACAACGTGCCCGTTGACGAAGAAAAGGCGCAGTCGCTGATCAAGATGATCGACAATCTCGAAGACGACGACGACGTTCAGAACGTCTACTCGAATTTCGAAGTCTCCGAGGAAGTGCTGGCCAAGCTTTCGGCTTGATCGCCTCTTTGAGACGGCATTCAAAAGGCGGGCTCAGGCCCGCCTTTTTCTTTTGCGTCACATGCCCGCTGCTGCACGCATGAAGCTTGCGCGGAAGGTAGCCAGGTCTCCGGCACTGACATCCGACACCGCCCAGAACACCAGCCCGTCCGCCGACCATTCGGCCATGTTATAGCCGTCGTGTTCGCTGTCCGTCTGCCTGCCTGATGCCTGCGGCCAGATGAACAGGTTGATGACATGGCCGTTGCGCCGGTAGACGAGCGCGGCGACCACCCGGCCGCCGATATAATCGACACGCCCGCCGACCAGCGGGAAACCATCCTTGGCGAGATCATTGACCGGTGGCGAGAAATCGATGCGGCCGTTGAACCAGGGTTTGACCGTATGCTGGTTCGAGGTCTGCACATCGACGAGGTGATCGGCCAGCATCGACTGGACGTGGCTGGCGAGCAGCTGGTCCTGGATGCCGAGCTCGGGCGCCGGTGCGTTGACGAACAGCATGGCGCTCGCGGCCAGTGCCGCCAGCGACGGCACGAAGCTCCAGTCGCGCACGAAGCGGAAGAAGCGGCTCCAGGGCGATGCCGTCTCGACGCGCCGTCGCGCCGGAAGGACAGCAGCCTGCTCGCGCGAGAGCGCCGTCAGCACCTGCGCGCGCACCTCTTCCGGCATCTTGAAGCGCACGCCATCCCGCCCGATCCGTTGCCGCACCCCACGCACCCTTTCCATCTCCGCCCGGCAATCCGGGCACCCCGCAAGATGAGCCTCCAGCTCGGCGGCCCGCACCAGATCGAGCTCACCGTCGATAAAGCCATGCAGCACCGGCCCCCACTGGTTGCAGCCCTGTTTCGGCGTATCGCTCATGCCCCTGCCCCGCCATTTTCGAACGCATCCCAGGCTTCGCCGAATTCGCGCCGCGCGCGGGCGATGCGCGACATGACGGTGCCGATCGGCACGTCGATAACCTCTGCGATCTGCTTGTAGGAAAGCTCTTCCAGCTCGCGCAGCACCAGGATCTCGCGCATCGCTTCCGGCAGCATAGCGATGACATGGCGCACGCGCGATGACTCGCTCTCGCGGATCATCGCCGTCTCCGCGGTATCGTCATCGGCAGCGATTTCATGTGCCGGGCCTTCGCTTCCGGCATCGCCATCGAGCGGCGTCTCGAAACGCGCCTTGCGCCGCCCCTGCTGCTGCCAGGCGAGATGGCAGTTGCGGACGATGGAAAACACCCAGGCCCTGGGATCGCCGCCCCGATATGTCTCGAAGCTGCGATAGGCCCGCAGGAAAGCATCCTGCACGATATCCTGCGCCGCATCCTGATCCCGGCTGAGGAAACGCGCGAAATTATAGGCGGCATCCATATGCGGCAGGATGGTCTGCTGAAAGCGCAGCGTCTGGTCGGCCTGCAACGGCTGGGCAGCCCGGGCGCGCCCCTGATCGCGGGCAATCTCCATATAGCCGACGAGGACAGACGCGGCCTCGACAAACAGCCGGCCGACAAGCCCGGCCAGCGAGCGCGAGCGCCGCCGCCACCGCAGTAAGGCTTCGGCCAGCTGGTCATCGAATGGCATGGGGTAGGCAATACTGACTTGGGTCATCACGTCCCCTGCGGCTGCAGCCCAGCCGACTCTAATCCTCAGGGCGCCCTGCAGGCAACGCGACCCTTTATCGACTAGATCGATGGAGGCCCCATTTTATTCCATCTCGCCTGTATTTTTTCGCGCAATTTCCGCCGCGATAAAAATAGCCGATTTCTTTCAACGGCTTGATGAGAAAATTCCTGGCATCAGGGAATAAGCGCGCAGCCACTCCGGTCTAGTTCTGCAGCGGGGACGTCGAACCTATCCCGGTCCCGCTGAGACAACGGACAAGCCAGAGGAGGCATCCCATGTTCGAAATGTCACGCCGTACGCTGCTCGGTTCGGCCGCCGCGGCCGCCGCATTCGGCCTCGCATCCAAGCTCGAATTCGTAGCCCCGGCCTTCGCCGCATCGGCAGACGAGCCGGCCACCGGTTTCTACCGCTACAAGGTCGGCGATATCGAAGTGACCGCCATCTATGACGGCATCTGGCGCAAGCCGCACGACCCGGCCTTCATCAAGGACGTCTCGGTCGACGAGACCAAACAGGCTCTCGCCAACGCCCATCTGCCGACCGATTTCATGCCGATCCCGCTGACGGTCGTCGTGCTGAAGGTCGGTGACCGGCTGATCATGATGGATGCCGGCTCCGGCGTCGGCCAGTGGCAGGCCAATGCCACCCACCTGCCCGGCAACATGGCGGCCGCAGGCATCGACTACCGCAAGATCGACACGGTGATGATCTCGCATTTCCACCCGGATCACGTCTGGGGCTTGATGGAAAAGGGATCGAACGCGCCTGTTTTCCCGAATGCCGAGCTCGTCGTTCATTCCGCCGAGTATAACTGGTGGACCGATCCGGGCCGGGTCGAAAAGCTTCCCGAGGGCCGCAAGGGCGCCGGAAAGCGGATCGCCGAAGTCTTCCCGAAATGGAAGAACTGGAAGCTGGTGGAAGACGGTGCACAGGTCGCTCCCGGTATCGAGCTGATTTCGGCGCCTGGCCATACGCCGGGGCATTCGACCTATCTGGTCAATTCGGGAAACAGCCAGCTGCTCGTCTCCGCCGACATCATGTATGTGCCGGCACTGCTCGCCCCGCATCCGGAATGGCAGGGCAGCTACGATCAGGACGGGCCGCTCGCCATCACCAGCCGCCGCAAGCTGATCGATCGCGTCATCGCCGACAAGATCGCAATCTGCGGCTCGCACTTCCCCTTCCCCGGCTCCGGCAGCTTCGTCAAGGACGGAAACGCCTATGCCTTCACACCGACAAGCCAGGCCTGACGCCTGAGGAGATAACGGTCATGAAACGCTCGTTCACCAGCTACGCCGTTCTTGGCGTCATGGGCTTCTGCGCCCTTTCCGCAGCCGGTTCCGCCATGTCGGCGCTGACGGCAATGCCGGCCTATGCGGTCGACAACATGGAGACCGGCGATGGCCCGGATCTCACCTCCGTCCGCGCCAAGATCGCCGCCAAGGACTATCAGGCGGCACTCACCGAACTCCGCGGCCTCGCCGAGGATAACCAGCAGGCCGACGTCTACAATCTGCTCGGCTACACGCTGCGCATGACCGGCGATTACGAGACGTCGCTGACCTACTACACCAAGGCTCTCGAGCTGCAGCCGGATCACAAGGCGGCGCACGAATATCTTGGCGAGCTCTACCTGCAGACCGGCAAACCGGACAAGGCGAACGAACAGCTCGCGTCGCTGAAGCAGCTTTGCCCGGCCGGCTGCGAGGAGCTCGAAGACCTACAAGAGGCGATCGCCGCACGGGGCGGCAACTGACGGCGATTGCCCCGGGGCGGGCGGCACTGCCGCTCGCCCTGCTCACCCAAGGAGATGATCATGGAACACTCCCTCCCCCGATCCGCCGGCGCCAATACGGTGCTGCTTGCCGGACGCCTGCTGCTCTCGGCGATCTTCCTGCATGAAGGCGCAACACTGGCGCTCAATTTCAACGCCACGGCGGCCGCCTTCGCAAAGCTCGGCCTCGAACTGCCGGTCGCCATCGGCGTCATCCTGCTGCAGCTCGCGGCCGGTTTTTCGGTCGCGGCCGGGCTGGCGACGCGGCTGGGTGCCGCAGCACTCGGCACCTTCTGCCTGCTGACGGCCCTGCTCTTCCACACGGATTTCGCCAGCCAGAACGAACTCCTGCATTTCGAGAAGGACTTCGCCATCGCCGGTGGCATGTTCGTGCTGGCGATATCGGGCGCCGGATCGCTGTCGATCGACGCATTGCTGAAGCGAAACTGCCCGGCGCCGATTGCCGCCCTGCTGTGATCTGGATCAAAGCGGTTCACAGCTCCGTGAACCGCCGCCTGTTTTTAAGGAAGCGGTAACGCTGCCGCCCTTCAATGCCCCTGCCTCCAGCCGGTCTGTCTCAGGCCAGCGTCCTTCACACCATCGGCGGGGAAATGCCATGAAGAAACTTGCTCTCGTTCTCTCCTTTTCGTTGCTCGGCGCCTTCGCCGCGCAAGCGCAGCCTTCGATGGTCAAGCGCTTCAACGATTGGGGCGTCTATTCCTACAAGGCCAACGGCCAGACCGTCTGCTACCTGCTGACGGTGCCGACCGGGCAGACGCCTGCAAACGTCAGTCACGGCAACAACTTCTTCATGGTCGGCCCCGGCGCCTCGGGCCAGTTCGAGCCGCAGGCCCGCATGGGCTACGAGCTGAAGGACAGTTCGCGCGTCAAGGTCCGCATCGGCGACCAGACCTTCTGGATGTTCACCCGCGAGAACGCCGCCTGGATGCAGCATGAGGAGCGTGAGCCGGAGATGATCCGCGCCATGCGCGGCGGCAGCGAGATGGTTCTCGAGGCGACCTCCAGCCGCGGCACGGATACGAGCTACACCTATTCCCTCGACGGCATCACCGCCGCGCTGAAGCAGGTCAGCAAGTGCAACTGACGTGGGCACCCCCTTGCGTCTCGGCCGCATCAGCCGGCTTCTAGCCCTCGCCTTCTGCCTCCTTGCGCCGCTGATGGCCCGCGAGGCATCCGCGATCCCCGACACGGCAGCGAAAGGCCGGGAGACCGGCCTGCCGGTTCCCCGCTTCGTCTCGCTGAAAACCGGCAACGCACGCATGCGCATCGGCCCGTCGCTCGATTACGGCACCAAGTGGATCTATGTGAAATCGGGACTGCCGCTGGAGATCACCGCCGAATACGACAACTGGCGGCAGGTGCGCGATAGCGACGGCATTTCCGGCTGGATGCACCGCGCGCTGCTGTCGTCACGCCGCACCGCCGTCATCGGTCCCTGGCTGAAGCAGCCGGCCAGCCTGCATAAGGCGGCGCGCGAAAGCTCGGCGGTCGTGGCCGAACTGATGGCCCGCGTCCTCGTTCATATCAAGAGCTGCGACGGAAGCTGGTGCGCCATCGATCTGCCGCACCAGGATCTTTCCGGCTTCGTCGAACAGGCATCCCTCTGGGGCGTCTATCCCGGCGAGACGGTCGCCGACTAGGCGGCTGCGCTCATGAAGCTGCCGAGGCCCGCGAAGAGCTCGACGGATTTCAGCCTGGCCTCGATATCGTGGATCGGCATGGAGATGATCAGCTCGTCGGCCTCGGTTTCCTTCAGGAATTCCTTGAGCTTCGCCTCCGCCGTCTGCGGCGAGCCGACGACGGCATAGCGCAGCGTATGCTCGACATTGAGCTTCTCCATCGGCGACCAGAAGCTCTCCATGTCCTTCACCGGTTTCGGAAACTGGCCGCGGACATTGCGCCTCAGATTGACGAACTGCTGCTGCGCCGAGGTGAAGTGATACTCGGCTTCCTCATCGGTCGGCGCCACCGAACCCATGACGCCCGCCATCACATAGGGCTGATCGAGCACGGCCGACGGCTGGAACTTGCTGCGATAGATATCGATCGCATCGAGCAGCGAATCCGGCGCGAAATGCGAGGCGAAGGCATAGGGCAGACCGAGCATGGCCGCGAGCTGGGCGCTGTAGAGGCTCGAACCGAGCAGCCAGATCGGCACATGCGTGCGATTGCCGGGAACGGCTAGGATCGCCTGGTTCTCGACCGGCTCGCCCAGCAGCTGCTGCAGCTCGACGACATCATGCGGGAAGCTCTGGGCACCGGCATCGAGATTGCGCCGCAACGCCTGGGCGGTGCGCATATCCGTGCCCGGCGCGCGGCCGAGGCCGAGATCGACCCGGCCCGGGAACAGCGCTGCCAGAGTACCGAACTGCTCGGCAATGACGAGCGGCGAATGGTTCGGCAGCATGATGCCGCCCGACCCGATACGGATCGTCTTCGTCGCCGCACCGACATGGCCGATCACCACCGCCGTCGCCGCACTGGCGATACCCGGCATGCCATGATGCTCGGCAAGCCAGAAGCGCTTGTAGCCATATTCCTCCGCCTTCTGCGCCATCCGCGCAGAGCCCGCGAGAGATTGGCTGACAGTCGTGCCTTCTGGAACGGGCGAGAGATCGAGAATGGAAAAGGGAATCATGAAAACCTGCCGGTCGGGAATGTGGGGCTACCGGCTATGTAGGTGGTAACGCCGCCGCATCCAAACCCCGCGGCAAAGAAAAACAGCCGGTCGCCTGGTCAGCAATGAGCGTTGATGCGGAAACAAGGTCAGCGTCCCACATGTCATCCATGTCCGTTGACAGCCCAAAGCGGCCATCGATGGCTCGGTGAAAATCCAGCTTCTATAAGTGAGCATCCACTGTTGGGCCGCGATCACTAGGGGAGACGAGATCGGTGATGCTCGAGCTAGCGCTGCGTGTCATTGCCAGCCTTGAACTCCAGTTGCTTTAACTCCTCCCGCTCACCCTGATAATCCAGGATCAACCTTCGGACGGTGACAATGTCCGCAACGACCTGCGGCGCTGCGCCCGGTGCGGGCTCATCATCAGGATCGATCGCGGCGTCCTCGCTTGGGGCCACGAAATCTACATCCCCACCTTTCTCGCCAAATTTAAGCAGCTTTTCGATCGACTTGGTAAGTGCTGAATGCTTTTCTCCGTCAAGTTTCTCGGGAAACATCGCCGCCATTTCCTCCTCGATCGAGGCCAAGCCCTTCTTCCGCTTTTCGGCCACCATCAACTCGAATTCTGCCTCCATCTTCTTCGTCAACATGTTCTGCTGACGGAGGTTTTCCATTGCCAACCTCACAGAAATCACATCTTTGGCGATCCCTGTGATGTGCTTTGATACGACGGCTAGCAGCTTTGTCAGGGAGACAGTAGCTGCGAGGATCATGATCAGCGACCCCTTAGTCGCGCCGACCACCTTGGTGGCCTCTGGCGCTTCATCCAACGCTAGGCCCAATCCCCGGATGATTTGGTACCACTCGTCGGCATGGGCTTTCCAATCCGTGATGTTGTCTATGGAGGCTTCGCGCCGGAACCCCACACGAATCGTAATATATTCCTCTTGCTCCTCGAACTCGTCCGGACCCAGTTGCAGTTCATTAACTGAGACCGTGAACGCCTCGAGTTGCTGGTTTGCTCGATTTAGCGTCGACAGGCTTTGGTTGATCTTCTGCTCCACCGATGCTGGATCGTAGGTGGCCGTTTTCACAGTGTTTTCGACCGTATGCGCGCCGTCATGACCGATTAGGTCACTTACCTCGAGCACCCGCAGCACCTGCAATTGTTGAAGGGATAGCTCTTCAAGATGCATTCCATGAAGATAGGTCAGCAGTTGTTCCAGCTGTTCTTCAATTGGCTGCTGGCTTTGCTGGCTCGCGTTGTTACTCAAGACGTTGTGGAGCTGAGTGTAATATTTTCGGAGTTCCGGAAAATGCGCCTTAAACCAACTAGCGAGCCGGTAGACTTCTGAAACTTCCATTGGAATACCTCGCGTGAGCCGAGCTCGACAATTTTTGATTGTTTCATCTTGGTATTATGGCTCAGGACGCCCCACAAGGGCTCGTAGCGATTGCCGACCGAGTAGGCCACAGCTGTTATCATCGAAGGATGAATGGCTAACCGTTCATTGCCATTGATATGCCGGAGACACCACCGAGCCTAGTCGGCATACAAAGTTCATTCCAACGGGAATGAAACATCACGGCTGTGGCCAAGAACCATGTAGTACCTGGCCCTATTTCTGACGGAGGGTCGCCAAAAGCGAACGTCCGCTCTTGGCGCAAAGCGGTCCATTGCCGGTGTCGGCTTCAGCCCTAAGCGGTCACTCCGTGAAATCGCGGATCAGCCCAAGTAAGCACCACCTACTATTACATATCTGCTTTGCATAATCGGAAGTAGGCGCTTGCCCGATATGGGATCATAAGGAGCGCAGCTGATACACATAAGAGTTTTTAGTATGGATTGGGTTCCGGTAGTCTTCGTTACGTTCAAGGTTCTTGCGCTCGGAACAGCCATGTTCTTCGCCATCAAGTGGCATTACGATCGAGCTGAGAAGGGCGAGAGGCGCGCGGTACTGCGGACGGGCGGCATGATGGCTGCAGTCTTCGCGGTAGCGGTAATCGGCGTGGGGCTCGCCGCCTTCGTGCTGAGCAAGAAGCTCGGTCTGGACTTGAGCCTCTGATAAGGCGCTCGGCACCGGGTGTCCCCCGATGCCGGCATTGCAAATGACTCCGCATTCACGTTAGCGGCGGAGTCGCTGACCCTTTGCCGGATTACGATGCCCGGCGGTGCCGGAGCACATGCACTTCCGCGCTTTGGTGATGATGGCCCTGCGGCAGCGTGAAGTTGCCGAGCTGACGGTCCATCTCCAGCGCTTCGCTGGCGAGACGGTGGATCGCCGCCGTGCTTTCCTCGACCATCGCCGCATTCTGCTGCGTCATCGAATCCAGTTCGGCGACCGCGCTGTTGATCTGGCGCAGCGTATCGGCCTCTTCGCGGGTCGATTCCATGATCTCGTGGATCTGGCCGTTGATCGCCTCGACACGGCTGCCGATGCCGGTGAGCGCGACGCCTGCCCGTTCGACCAGCGATACGCCGCTTTCGACCTCATGCGTCGACTTCTGCAGCAGGCTGGCGATTTCCTTGGCCGCACTCGACGAGCGCTGCGCCAGTTCACGGACTTCCATGGCGACGACGGCAAAGCCCTTGCCGGATTCACCGGCACGCGCTGCCTCGACACCGGCATTCAGCGCCAGCAGGTTGGTCTGGAAGGCGATCTCGTCGATCACCGAGATGATCGAGTTGATCTGGCGCGATGAGGCCTGGATGGCTTCCATCGCCGCGATCGTCTCGCGCATGATGTCGCTGGAACCCGAGGTTTCCTTCTTGGCGTCGCGGGCGATGCGCTCGGCCTGTTCGGCACGCTCGATCTGAATGCGGACCGACTGGGTGATCGCGTCGATCGCATTGGCGGTCTCGGTGATCGAGGCAGCCTGACGCTCGGTGCGGCCGGCCAGATCGTCGGCGCCGTTGCGCATCTCTTCCGAGCCGGAGCGGACAGCCATCGAGTTTCCGCCGATCGCCGTCATCGTTTCGCTGAGCGTCGCAAGCGCCTCGTTGAAATTGACGCGCAGGCCCTCGAGCTCACCCGGGAAGCGGGTATCGATCTGATAGGCCAGATTGCCATGCGCCAGATGATGCAAGCCCTCGTCGAGCGCCTGGACGACATCCTGCAGGCTCTTCGCCTCGGCTTCGCGCTGCATCAGATTTTCCTGACGCTCGCGCTCCGCCAGCGAACGGGTCTCCGCACTTGCGGCTTCCAGCTCGCGGCTGTCGAGCAGCGACTGCTTGAAGCGCGCCAGCGCCTTGGCCATCGTGCCGATTTCGTCATGGCGGTTCTGGCTGCCGATCTCGGTATCCAGCTTGCCGTCGGCGACGTCGCGGGTATTGCCGGCGAGACGGGCGAGCGGCGAGAACAGCAGCTTGGTGATCAGGCCGGTAGCGATCGCCATGACGACGAGTGCGCCGAGGCCGATCATCGTCAGCAGCGTGGCAATCTCGATCGAGCCGGCATTCAACTCGCTGAGGCGGACGCTCTCGACCACCAGGAACCGGTCGCCGTGATAGTCGATACCGCGGACATAGGCACGCGCCGTGCCGTCGCTGCGGGCGAAATCATCGACCGTCATGCCCTGGCTGTTGGCGAGCGCATCCGGAATGAAGGTGAAGGCGGCGGTATCGAGCGTCGCAAGCTTGCCCTCGGCATTGAGGCCGATCGCGGAACCATCCGACGAGATGATCGCGGCCTGCGCCGTGCTGCCCGAAACGATGCCCTTCGACAGGATGCTGGAGACGATATCGTCGCGCACCTTGAAAAGAATGATGCCCTTGGCCTGGCCGAGCTTGACGATCGGCACGGCATAGAAGATCGCCGACTTGCCGGCATCGACCCGCAGGCCGGAGAAAGCCGTCGGCGCGGAATCGTCGGTTGCCTTCGCGGTGTTCTCGACGGCCTTCGCATAGGCGAGACCTGCGCCGGTCGCCTTCCAGGCGTCAGCCTTCAGGTTTTCGGCGAAATTGTCGTCCTTCTTGTAGGAATAGAGGACGGAGCCATCCATGTCGGTGATCAGTAGATCGCTGAAGGCGGTGTTTTCGAGGTCGCGGGCCACTTCGCCCTGCGTCTTCTCATGGTTCGAATAGTAGAACCCGCTAGGACCTTCCGGCTTCAGCAGCTTCTCGCGCTGGTCGGCCGGGTTCGGGTTGTTGGTGATGAAGACCTTCTTCAGCTCGGCGCGGGCATCGCCCGAGGACTTCTCGATGGTCTTCCAGCCGCTCTTCAGGCTGGTGATCGACATCTGCAGCGCCTCGATGCGCGCAATCGAATTCGCCTGGTTTTCGAGCTGCTCCAGCTGATCCTGCAGCATGTCGCCGCGGAAGATGAGCACGCTCTCCTTCGCCTTCAGCGCCTGATCGTCAGAAATGCGGCTGCTGGCAAAATAGCCGAGCACGCTGATGGTGCTGACGGCAAGCGCCGTGAGCAGAATGAATGTCGCGATAACTTTAAAGGAAAGAGACTGAAATCTCTGCGCCATGAACTAGAACCCTTCCGGAGCGGTTTGCCTGGCTTTTCGCAGCTGGCTTGACCGAAAACAGAACATCGGGGGCCTTGACCTTCCGAAAAAGCGGCCCCTCTCACATTTGATGGATTAGATTTCAGACAACTGATTTAATTCGCAGTAAACAGCGCTACGCAAAACCTCAGATGTTTTTGTTTTGTTCACATATCGATGGCAGATATTTTGCAACTGCAATATGGTGAGCCATGCAAAACACGATTCGCATCATCGGCATCGATCCCGGCCTGCGCCGCACGGGATGGGGTGTTATCGACACGCTGGGCAATTCGCTGCGCTTCGTCGCATCCGGCACTGTGACCTCTGATGGCGACATGGACCTTGCGTCGCGCCTCTGCCAGCTGCATGACGGGCTCGCCGAAATCGTCCACAGCTACAAGCCGGACGAGGCCGCCGTCGAACAGACCTTCGTCAACAAGGACGCCGTCGCCACGCTGAAGCTCGGCCAGGCCCGCGGTATCGCCATGCTGGTTCCCGCCCGCGCCGGCCTGCCCGTCGCCGAATACGCCCCGAACGCGGTGAAGAAAGCGGTCATCGGCGTCGGCCACGGCGAGAAGCAGCAGATCCACATGATGCTGAAGATCCTGATGCCGAAGGTGGAATTCAAGGGCAACGACGCCGCCGACGCACTCGCCATCGCCATCTGCCACGCCCATAACCGCGGCGGCACCCGGATGCGCATGGCAGCGCTGGCGGGATGATTTGTTCTTGACTTGTTCCGCCTCCGTCGCTAGGTATTACTTGAGAGGTATTACCATGCGCGTGACGGAAAAAGGTCAGGTGACCATCCCGAAAGACATTCGCGACCACCTGGGCATCAGCCCAGGCTCGGAGGTCGAATTCATCGCCGGCGACAATGCCGCCACGCTCGTCAAGGTCAAGGGAAGTGAGCCCGATGCGCGCGGCTTCGATGAGTGGGCCGCCGATGTCGAAGGCACTCTTGATCTCGAAGGCATGACCACCGACGAATATATGGAATGGATCAGGGGGCCGCGTGACGATCTCGACCGTCATTGATACCAACGTCCTGATCGATGTTCTCGGACCGCAGACCGCCCTCAGACCCTGGTCTATCAAGGCACTCAAGCGATGTGCCGGTGAAGGCCCATTGATATTGACACCGATCGTATGGGCCGAGCTGGCCGCGACGTCAGCGGCAGAAGAGAAGCTGTTGAGGGCGCTGTCCTGGCTGGGCCTCGTGCGGCAGGAACTGCCTTTCGAGGCGGCGTTTCGTGCGGGTAAGGCGCATCGGCGCTATCGCGATGCCGGAGGGCAGCGGGATCGAACCCTTCCTGATTTTCTGGTCGGAGCTCATGCGGAATGGGGCCGCCACCGGCTGCTGACGCGTGACGGCGCGCGCTATCGCTCCTATTTCCCGGCGCTCGACCTCATCTCTCCCGAAACCCACCCCTGACGGACGTATCATGATCGGAAAGCTGAAAGGCACTGTTGAGGAAATCGGCGACGACTATGTGCTCGTCGATGTGCACGGCGTCTGCTACGTCGCCTATTGCTCCGGCCGCACGCTCTCGAAGATCGGCTCGGTCGGCGAGGCCTGCGTGCTCTTCATCGAGACCTATGTGCGCGAAGACCAGCTGAAGCTATTCGGCTTCATGAGCGTGCTCGAGCGCGAGTGGTTCAACCTGTTGCAGAGCGTCCAGGGCGTCGGCGCCAAGGTGGCGCTGGCCGTACTTTCGACCCTGACGCCGGCCGAGCTCGCGAACGCTATTGCCCTGCAGGACAAGACCGCCGTCTCCCGCGCTCAGGGCGTCGGCCCCAAGGTGGCCGTTCGCATCGTCACCGAGCTCAAGAACAAGGCCCCCGCCTATGCCGGCGAGGCGATCAACATGGGCCTCAAGCAGGAGATCGGCGAAGGCGTCGCCTCCGCCCCGGTCGCAGACGCCGTCTCGGCGCTCACCAATCTCGGTTACTCGCGCGACCAAGCGGCAAATGCCGTTGCCGCTGCCATGAAAACAGCGGGTGATGGCGCCGATAGCACCAAGCTGATCCGGTTGGGGCTGAAGGAATTGTCACGATGAATTCCGACGTTTTTGATATTGGCGGAAAATTCGAGTATTGTCTGACGACTTGAATGGGAGTGGACGATGACCGTTTGGGAAGCGACGATATCGGCAAAAGGGCAAGTAACGATCCCGAAGGAGATGCGGGAAGCGCTTGATCTGCGGCCCGGCGACCAGCTCATTTACAGCGTCGTCGACGGCGAGGTCATCATCACGCCGAAGAACATCGACTTCAAGGATCTCGCAGGCCTGCTGGGATCGCCCCCGAACGGTGCGGCCACGCTGGACGAGATCGACGCTGCCGTCCTGAAGGCCGCGGGAACCAACGCGGCCGACACCAAAGACACTGACAGCTCCGACGTCGCCGCATGAAGATGATCGGGCTCGACACCAATATCGTCATCCGGCTTTTGACCAATGACGACGAGCAACAGAGGCGCGCCGCCCTGCGCTTTGCCGAAGGCATGGGCCGGGATTTCGAAGGCTTCTTGCCGCTGGTCGCCGTGCTCGAATTGGATTGGGCCCTGCGCGCCAGGCTTGGCTTTCAGAAGCAGGATGCGGTCCTGGCCATTCGCAAGCTGCTGCAGACCCGCGGTCTCGTCGTCGAGCACCATGAACTCGTCGTCAAGGCGCTCCGGCTGGTTGCCAGCGAGAATGCCGACCTTGCCGATGCCCTCATCGCCGCTCGCTCTCTCGCCGCGGGCTGTGCATCGATCAAGACCTTCGATAAAAAGGCCGCATCGCGCGTCCCCGGAATGGAACTACTTGCATGAGTGAAGAAACCCGCCTGATTTCGCCGGAAAAGCGGGGCGAAGACCTGGATGTGACGCTACGCCCGCAGTCGCTGGACGAGTTTACCGGCCAGGCGGAAGCGCGCGCCAATCTGAAGATCTTCATCGAGGCCGCCAAGAACCGTGGCGAGGCGCTGGATCACGTGCTCTTCGTCGGCCCGCCCGGCCTCGGCAAGACGACGCTGGCGCAGATCATGGCGAAGGAACTCGGCGTCAACTTCCGCTCGACGTCGGGCCCTGTTATCGCCAAGGCCGGCGATCTTGCGGCGCTGCTCACCAATCTCGAAGAGCGTGACGTGCTCTTCATCGACGAAATCCACCGCCTCAACCCGGCCGTCGAGGAAATCCTGTATCCGGCGATGGAGGACTTCCAGCTCGATCTGATCATCGGCGAAGGCCCCGCCGCCCGCTCGGTGAAGATCGATCTGTCGAAATTCACGCTGGTTGCCGCCACCACCCGTCTCGGCCTGCTGACGACGCCGCTGCGCGATCGCTTCGGCATTCCCGTCCGCCTCTCCTTCTATACGGTCGAGGAGCTGGAACTGATCGTGCGCCGCGGCGCGCGGCTGATGAACCTGCCGATGACCGATGAGGGTGCCCGCGAAATCGCCCGCCGCGCCCGCGGTACACCGCGCATCGCCGGACGCCTGCTGCGCCGCGTGCGCGATTTCGCCGAAGTCGCCAAAGCCGAAGCTGTGACCCGCGAGATCGCCGATGAGGCGCTCACCCGCCTGCTCGTCGATAATGTCGGTCTCGACCAGCTCGACAAGCGCTATCTCAACATGATCGCCGTCAATTTCGGCGGTGGCCCGGTCGGCATCGAAACCATCGCCGCCGGTCTCTCCGAGCCGCGCGATGCGATCGAGGATATCATCGAGCCCTACATGATCCAGCAGGGCTTCATCCAGCGCACCCCGCGCGGCCGCGTCCTGACCGCGACGGCCTGGAAGCACCTTGGCATGCAGCCGCCGAAGGATCTCGAAGCGGCCCAATTCCGCCTCTTCCAGGGCGACGAGTGAGAGCACCATGCCTAAGAGAACGATGATCCGGCTGAATGGACCTGCCGGGCGTTTCAACTATCGCCTTTCGCGAGGGCCATGTGCTGGTACATCGCGCAGTCCATGAGCCGTTCTGGACCTTTCCCGGCGGCCGCGTCGAGATCGGCGAGACGTCCGAGGAGACGCTGAAGCGTGAGATGGTCGAGGAGCTCGGCGTTTCCGTCGACGTCGGGCGCCTTCTCTGGGTCGTCGAAAACTTCTTCCATTATGAAAAGCGCGACTGGCACGAGCTGGGCTTCTATTACCTGATGGAGATCCCGGAAAGCTTCCCGTTCCGGCCCCATGACATCGTCCATCAGCTCGAAGACGGCAAGGACGTCCTTGAATTCAAGTGGGTACCCGCGACCAAGGAAGCGCTGAAGGCTCTCGACATTCCTCCCTATTTCATCGCCGATGAGATCGAGCAGCTGCCGGCAACGACGCGGCACGTTGTCTGGCGCGACGGCGATCTCGATCGAGACATCTGAAGGAACCCTGTTCCGCCTCGCGCATTGCCACTCCGAAAGGAGATCGCCATGCAGAAATACCGGACTGGCGCGAGCGTCGAATGGAAATGGGGCACGGGCACGGGAACCGGAAAGATCAGGCAGATCTTTACCGATGACGTCGAGCGGACGATCGAAGGCGCCGTGATCAAGCGGAAGGCGAGCCCGGAGGAGCCGGCCTACCTGATCGAACAGGAGGACGGCGGCCGGGTATTGAAGAGCCATTCCGAGCTGCATAGACACGGCTGACGGCGGCGCGCCGCATGATCCAGCCAGTAGAGGAGGACAGCCATGACCGGTTTCGACCCCTGCCGGGTGTTCCGCAAGCTTGCCTATAACAATGCGCTTGCCAATCTGCGGCTGAGCAATGCCTGCCTGCTGCTGCAGCCTGGTGAATTCGAGGCGCATCGCACCAGCTTCTTCCCGTCGATCCGGATGACCATGAACCATATCCTCACGGTCGACTGGTTCTATGTCGATGCGCTGGAAGGCGGAACGCTCGGGCCGAAGGCCTGGGAAGTGGAAGAGCCGTTCACGGCGCTGGAAGCGCTGATTGCGGAACAGCGCAAGGTCGACGGGCGCCTTGTCATCCTCTGCGAAAAGCTGACGCCGGACGCCTTGGCTGCCACTGTGCAGCTCCACCGGACAGGGCGCATTCAGGAGGAGCGGGCAGACGATGTGCTGAGCCATCTCTTCCAGCACCAGACCCATCACAGGGGCCAGGTCCACGCCATGCTGGCGGGCTCCAGCGTCAAGCCACCGCAGCTCGATGAATTCATCGTCGATGACGATGCCCGCTTCCGGGGCGGCGAGATCGCCGCCCTCGGCTGGAGCGAAGAGAAGCTGATGCGTTAATCGTTGAGACGCGACTTCAGCGCATCGACGATCGTCTTGGTCAGCAGGTCGTAATTCTCATCGAAGTGATGGTCGCCCGGCAGCTCGACCACGGAAGCACCGCTGTCCTTCAGATCGGGGCAGGCCACCTCGTCGTCATCGTCATTGCCGTAGATGCACTGCACGAGTTTCGGATCGACATCCTTGAGATCGGCAACGGGGTCGCCACCGGCGCCCTCGGTCTTCTGGCCGAGCCAGCCCATCACCGAGATCACGTAATCGACCTCATGCGAAAGCGACAGCAGCGAGATCTGCACGATCGAGGATTTCTCGGCCGGCTTCAGCAGCTTGTAGGTGGCGGGCACCACGTCGGCGCCGAAGGAATAGCCGATCAGCAGCACATGCTTGACGTTCCACTGCTTGCGGTAGAGGTCAATGATCTTGCCGAGATCGTCGGCCGTCTCCTGCGGCTTCCGCTCCGACCAGAAGTAATGCAGCGAGTCGATACCGACGACCGGGATGCCTTCCTTCTGCAGCTTGCTGCCGACTTCCTTGTCGATATCGCGCCAGCCGCCGTCACCGGAATAGATGACCGCCATCGTGTCCATCGCCGGCTTGGCGTCGAGAACCGAAAGCGGCAGGCCGAGCGGATTGTCGGAGCTTCCGGCTTCGTCCATCAGTTGGTCCAGCGTATCCGAGAGCGTCGTCTGCGCATCGTCGTCCGCGTCGCGGATATCGATCTTCGGATGGATCTTCTTCAGCTCTTCCACATGTTCGCGGCCGTCCTTCGGCGCTGCCGATGTGAAGGCGGCGATGATCGGGTCGGGCAGGCTGCCGTCGGAGAGGCCGTAGATCATCCGGTCGCCGACCGTCTTCTTGCTGGCCGGGGTGCAAAGCTGCTGGGTCAGCGGGATACCGGCAACCGGATCGATCGCCAGCGTCTGACCGATCGTCGCATCCGGGGTCTGCGCGGCAATCGCCAGCGCCAGCGCTCCGCCCTCGCCGATACCGGCAATGATAGGCAGATGATAGGCGCTGTTACCGGCGGCGCGCTGAACCTGCTGGCTGAGCGACTCGATATCCGAGACGAGATAGATGCAGCCATCGTTGTCGCTGACATCGTATTTGCGCAGCGCATCAATGTAGGAGGTGAAATCGACGCCGATCACGACAGCGCCGGCATCCACCAGCTTGTCGGCCTCGGCCTTTTCGTTGTCGCCCCAGCCTGCGCCGTCCGAAATCAGCATCACGGCACCCTTCACATCGCCCTTCGGCAGGAAGATGTGCGGCGACGGAATGAGGCCGGTCTCGAAATCCTGGTTGGTTTCATCCGCGGCAAATGCCGGGAATGCCAGCGCCGTGGCGCAAGCAGCTGCGAGGAGATATTTTCTGATCATTTCCTGACGACTCCCTTCAATCCGCCCCCGATGAGAAAGGTCGCGTCCATCAACGCGATCATCGGATTGCCCCCTCCTGAAACCGCAAGATAGCGCGGTTGCCAGTGCGGATGAAACTTTG